>ERZ1027010.1019-NODE-1019-length-10737-cov-6.204362_pt1 | contig 10737 bp, 9 predicted proteins | sample MGYA00519448_ERZ1027010 | MGnify/ENA primary metagenome ERZ1027010 (study PRJEB26926, sample SAMN06164694) | human gut metagenome | biome: ENVO:00009003; feature: ENVO:2100002; material: ENVO:00002003 | host: Homo sapiens | place: USA | collected 2012 ... | reverse complement strand
TACCGGCCATCAGGCCGATGCCCACCGCACCGATCAGGATGGAGATCATGGCGTGTACCTTGAACTTGATAATGAGAATGAGCAATAGGATCAGGCCTGCCACGGCAGCAAAAACCAGCCGTGCCGCATCGGGCGTTGCAACTGCTGTCATAGAAATTTCCTCCGTTTCGTGATTTTTGGTTACACTTATCCAAGCCGTCCGGCAAAACCCGCCGGACAGTTTACTTTCTGTTGTTTGTGCGGAGCAGTTTACTCCATGTATGCACCCTTCATGGGGCTGACGGCGTGCTGAGAGTAGAGTTTCAGCAGACCCTTGGTGTACTTGGGAGCCTTGGGCTTCCAATTGGCGCGGCGCTCGGCAAGGATGGCGTCCATCTCTTCGGGGGTCTTGGGCTCGCCCTTCACGCCCACGATGGCCAGCTTGCGGTTATGCACGTCGATCTGGATCAGGTCATCCTGCTCCACCAGTGCGATGGGGCCGCCCACCGCAGCTTCCGGGCTGACATGGCCGATGACCGGGCCGCGGCTTGCGCCGGAGAAGCGGCCGTCGGTGATGAGCGCCACGCTGGAAGCCAGCTTCGGGTCGGCGCAGATGGCCTCGCCGGTGTAGAACATCTCGGGCATACCGCTGCCGCGGGGGCCCTCGTACCGGATGAAGATGGCGTCGCCGGGCTTCACCTCGCCGTGCAGCACAGCGGAGATGCACGCCTCCTCACTGTCGTAGGGCTTGGCGCGCAGGGTAGCTTCAAACATATTCTTGGGGCAGGCGGTGTGCTTGATGACGCAGCCCTCCGGGGCAAGATTGCCTTTCAGGATGGCGATGCTGCCGTCGGTGCCCTTGGCGTTATCGAAGCTGTGGATGATGTCCTCGCGGCTGACCGGGCGGGCAAAACCGGCGGTCTTTTCCGCCAGAATGGCGTCGCAGTGCTGGTAGAAGCCGTTCTTCTTTAGCTCCTCCAGATTCTCGCCCAGCGTCTTGCCGGTGACGGTCATCACGTCCAGATGCAGCATGGACTTGATCTCCTCCATCACGCGGGGCACGCCGCCTGCGTAGTAGAAGTACTGTGCGGGCCAGTCGCCGGAGGGACGGATGTTCAGCAGGTAGTGTGCGCCACGGTGCATCCGGTCAAAGGTGTCGGCGTCGATCTCAATGCCGAACTCGTGGGCGATGGCGGGCAGGTGCATGGTGGCGTTGGTAGAGCCGGAAATGGCGGCGTGCACCATGATAGCGTTTTCAAAGCTCTTCTTGGTCACGATATCCTTGGCGGTGATGCCCTTCCTGACCAGCTCCATCAACTGCTTGCCGGCATCGTAGGCGGCCTGCTTCAGCTCCGGGGCGGTGGCGGGCATCAGGGCGGTGCCCGGCAGCATCAGACCCAGTGCCTCGGCCATGATCTGCATGGTGGAAGCAGTGCCCATAAAGGAGCAGGCACCGCAGCTGGGGCAGGCGTTGTGCTTATAGTAATCCAGTTGGCTGTTGGGGATGACGCCGGTCTTTTCCCATGCGTCGAACTTGCCGATCTGCTCCAGCGTCAGCAACTCGTTGATGGCGCAGGCGGGGTCGTTGACCACATACTCCTTGGGCAGGGTGTGGGCTTCCATCACGCCGCCGGTGACCACGATGGCGCTCATGTCCTTCAAACGGCCGATGCTCATCAGCATGGCGGGCACAGATTTGTCGCAGCTGGCGATGAACACGCCGCCATCGTAGACGCTGGCGTTTGCCTGTGCCTCCACCAGATTGACGATGGCGTCACGGTGGGGCAGCGAGTAGTTGATGCCGTCATGACCCTGTGCGATGCCGTCGCACATATCGGTGGCAAAATAGCGGGCCGCCTTGCCGCCGTTATCGTTGACCGCCTGCACGGCCTCCTTGACGAACTGATCCAGATGGGCGCTGCCGGGGTGGCTGTCGCCGAAGGTGCTCTCCACCATGATCTGGGGCTTGGAAAGATCCTCGACCTTCCAGCCCATACCCATTTTCAGGGGGTCGTTCTCGGGTGCTAAAGTGCGGACTTCCTGTGAACGCAACTCCATATTCATTACCTCCAAATACTGCTTGCTTTCGTCCTTTTTCTGCCGGACCTTTTTGTGACTTTATTGTAAATCCGCAGACGTCTCTTTGCAAGTTGTCACGGGTATGTCCTACTTTTTGTGCAAAAACTCTGGGATACATCATGCACACTGCCCAAATCCGGGCGAATTTTGCCCAAAATCAGCCGTCAAAGCGGCTTTTGGCAAAAACACGAGAGAAAAGTCATCTGATGACTTTGAGAAGGACCCTCTCAGTCAAAGCCTTTCCGGCAGCGCCGCGCTTTCGTAGAAAGCGGCACTGCAGCTGCCGCTTCCCTTCACGACCCCACCCGTGAAAATGCAATGCCGGAGCGTCCGCAGACGCTCCGGCATTGCTCTATAAAAAATATTTTTCCGCTGACTATGCGCAGAGCAAAGCGGAGCGCATTTTCAATCAGTTTTGTGTATCAATTGATATACGCCGCCATGCCGATGGTGCCGTCATCCGGGTCCTCGCCATCGTAGACCTTTTTGATGTAGCTGCGGTTGAAGTTCAGGTGCATCACCATGGCGGCTTTTGCGCCGAGGGGGTCGTGGTTGGCAATGGCTTCGGTGATCATGCGGTGGGTCATGATGGTCTCGTCGATGAGCTTTTTGTGGGTGACGTTCACGAACATCATCACCGCCGTGTCGATGACCGGGATCAGCTGCCCCACCACCAGATTCTTGCTGCTCTCGGCGATACAGGTGTGGAAGGCGATGTCATCCTCGATGTAGCGGTCGCCCTCGTGGATCTTGGTCTCCACCCGCTCGCAGAGCCGCCGCAGCCGCTCGATATCCTCCGGGGTGGCGTTCTGCGCGGCCATCTCCGCAATGCCCGGTTCCAGCAGCAGACGGACGTTCACCAGATCAAAGGCCAGTGCATTCTTGTCCTGCACGCTGCGCAGGTTCAGCGGGTCGGAAAGGCCCTTGACCGTGGTCACCACATAGGTGCCGGAGCCCTGCCGCACTTCCACGATGCCCTTGCTGGACAGCAGCTTGACCGCCTCGCGGATGGTGCTGCGCCCCACCCGGAACTTTTCGCCCAGTGCGAACTCGTTGGGCAGCTTTGCCCCCGGCTCCAGCGCTTCGTCCAGAATATAATGGTAGATCTGGTCCTCCACCTGCTCGGCCAGCAGCTTGTTTTTCAGGTGTGAAAATTCACTCATGGCAGCTCCCTCCGCGCCCTCGCGCATCTGATGGTTTGGTTACCCGCACACGCTGCCGTCCGGGGCAAAGAACTGAACGTGCTTTTGCCACTGGGTGGGGCTGATGGTGCGGCGGTAGCAGTCGGCCAGTGCCTCTACCACAGCCTCCGGGGCAAGGGAGGCGCAGCCCGGGCAGTCCAGCACCAGAATGCGGAACCATGCGTCAAAAAGATGTTCGGTGTAGTGGGTGTCCCATGCGCCGCAGCGGGCGTAGAAGCCCAGACGCCGCACGGCCATGGCGGCGTCCTCGGCCTTTTCCGGCATCTCGGCCTCGATGAGAATCGCTTCGGCATCGCCCTCCTGGGCAGGCAGCTGTGCCAGCAGCTGTGCCCCGATGCCGTGGGCGCGGTAGGCAGGCACTACGGCAAAATAATCCAGCTGGCTCACCCGGCAGCCCTCCGGCCGCACCATTAAAAGATAAGCTGCCAGCGTGTCGCCGTCAAACACGCCCCATGTGTGGGCGGTGCCCTCCGCTTCGCTGGTCAGGATCATGCTCAGGGGCTTCAGTTCCCCGGCGGGGAAATCCCGGCGCATCTCGTTCAGATACACCTCGGTCAGCTCAGGGCCGGTGAGCAGCCGCCATGTGAAGGTCTTAGTACACATACGATAAAGAACCCTTTCCGATGCCGCTTTGCGCAGCATCACATTTTTTCCTGTCCTGTATAGCATACCGGATGTTTTGCCGAAAGTCAATCTGTGCAAACATTGTACCAGCGCCGCCGGTTTTGCCGAGGGGCTTGCATCCGGGCGCAGAATCGGGTACTATACAGGTGACAGAATTTTTCCCTCCGGCGCTGCCGGAAGGGCAAGGATAAAAAGGAGACTTGTACTATGGAATGGACCGATATCCGCCTGACCGTGGCCAAGGCTGATGCCGAAAACGCCGAAGCCGTTGCCACCCTGATCGCCGAGGGCGGCATCTACATCGAGGATTACAGCGACATCGAGCAGCAGGTGGCCGAGATCGCCCATGTGGACCTGATCGAGCAGGAGCTGCTGGACAAGCCCCGGGATACCGTGATCATCCATCTGTATCTAGAGCCGGGCGCTTCTCAGGTGGAGACGCTGGCGCTCATCGCCGCCCGCATGGAAGCCGCCGGCATCCCCTACACCGTGGAGACCGAGGGCGTGGAGCAGGAGGACTGGCAGAACGGCTGGCGCAAATATTATCACCCCATGGAGATCGGCAGCCGTCTGGCTGTGGTGCCCTCGTGGCAGCAGTACGACACCGACCGGGTAAAGCTGATCCTTGACCCCGGCCTTGCCTTTGGCACCGGCGGTCACGAGACCACCAGCCTTTGCCTTGAAGCGCTGGACGAGCAGGTGCGCGGCGGTGAGCGGGTGCTGGATATCGGCACCGGCAGCGGCATCCTTGCCATTGCCGCCCTCAAGCTGGGCGCTGCCAGCGCCGAGGGCGTGGACATCGACCCCGTGGCGGTGCGTACCGCCGGGGAGAATGCTGCGCTGAACGGCGTGCAGGATAAGCTGACCGTGCTGGTGGGTGATCTATCCGATAAGGCCAGCGGCACCTATGATATCATCACTGCCAACATCGTGGCAAACGCTATCCTCAGCCTTGCCCCCGCCGTGCCCGGCCTGATGGCCGAGGGTGCCACCTTTATTGCCAGCGGCATCATCGACAGCCGCAAGGACGAAGTGATCGCCGGGCTGGAAAAAGCCGGTCTGTCCGTCGTGGAGGTCAAGGAAAAGCGCGGCTGGGAGTGCATCGTCTGCAAAAAGGCCTGAGATTCAAATATTGTAAGAAGGAGCGCACAATATGCCGCACCGCTACTTTACCACCGAGATCTCCGACGGTACCGCCACCCTGCGGGGCGCGGACGCCCATCACCTTGCCCGGGTGATGCGGGCAAAGCCGGGGGATACCGTCATCCTCTGCGATGGCAACGCCGTAGAGTACACCGCCACCATCACCGGCTTTGGGGAGGACAGGGTGGATTTTGCCGTAGAGCCGGGCTACCCCAGCGCCGCCGAGCCCACCGTGGAGGTGACGTTGCTGGCGGGCTACCCCAAGCAGGACAAGCTGGAACAGATCATCAAGCACGGGGTGGAGCTGGGCGCTGCCCACATCGTACCCTTCTTCAGCCGCTACTGCGTGGCTGCACCCAAAAAGGAGGAGCAGAAGAACGAGCGCTACAACCGCATTGCGCTGGAAGCCGCCAAGCAGTGCGGCCGGGGCGTTCTGCCGGACGTAGCCCTGCCGCTGCCGAACTTTGGGGCGGTGTGCCGCAGCTTTGACCAGTACGATCTGGTGCTGTTCTGCTACGAGTGCGGCGGCGCACCCCTGCGTCAGCTGCTGGCCGAGGCAAAGCCCGCCGATGGGCAAAAGCTGCGCCTTGCCATCGTGACCGGCGCCGAGGGCGGCTTTGCCGCCGAGGAGGCCGAAATGGCCGCCAAGGCCGGGGCAAAAACGGTGGGCCTTGGCCCCCGCATCCTCCGCTGCGAGACCGCCCCGCTGGCGGTGCTCTCCGCCGTCATGACCCTGACGGGGAATCTGGAGTAATAAGCAATAAGAGGCTGCTGCACAGGATTTTGTGCAACAGCCTCTTATTATTTTGCGTTATATTACGTTTTGTAAAGCATTTTCAGGCGTTTTCCCCTGCATCCGGGTGGGCATCGGTGTCCAGCAGAGCCTGTTTTACCTTGAGCAGGTTTTGCGGGCTTACCGAGAAGCTGCGCAGACCGAGGTGCAGGTACTGCGCCGTGTTGGCGGGGTTGCCCACGGCAAGGCCGCAGATGGTCACCGGGACGTGGTGCGCACCCGCGGCATCCATCACCATGGTGATCAGCTTTTTCATGGCCGGGCTGGCGGGGCGGTAGTAGTGCTCCGCGCTGGCAAGTTCCCGGTCGGCGGCGTGGGTGTACTGGGTCAGGTCGTTGGTGCCGATGACCAAAAAATCGCAGCCGTGGGCTACAAAGTCCTCCACGGTCAGGCAGGCGGCGGGGATGCTCAGCATCACGCCGAACTGGGTGTTCTCGTTAAAGGGCACGCCCCGCTCCCGCAGGCTCTGGCGGCAGTGCTCCACAATGCTCATGGCGGCGTCCCAGTCCTCCACATCGGTCACCATGGGGAACATCACCCGCAGCGGCCCCCGGGCGGCGGCGCGCAGCAAGGCACAGATCTGGGTCTGGAACTGCTGGGGCTGGCGCAGACTGTTGCGGATGCCGCGCAGGCCAAGCTTGGAGGACTGCGGCCCCTGATTGGCATCGGCCACGGTGCGGTCGGAGCCAAAGTCGAAGGTGCGCACGGTCACCGGACAGCCGTTTGCCGCCGCCAGACAGGAGCAGTAGAAGAAATACTGCTCCTGCTCGTCCAGAATGCGCCCGGGCAGCATCATGTAGCCGCTGCGCAGCAGCCCAACGCCCTTTGCACCGGACTGCATGGCGGTGTCGATATCCTCCGGGCCGAAGCAGTTGGCCAGCAGCTCAAAGGGTTCGCCGTCCCGCGTTTCGTCCGGCAGGCTGTGCAGCTGCTTCATCTCCGCGTCCTCGCGCTGAAGCTGGCAGATGCTGGCCTCCGCCTGCTGGCGGGCGACGGCGTCCGGGTCCAGGATGCAGTTGCCGTTGGTTGCGTCCAGAATGACGGTGCGGCCGTCGCAGTCGTCCAGAAAATCCTTGCCCACCTGCACGATGCCCGGGATGTTCATTGCCCGGGCAATGATGGCGGCATGGCTCTGGCCGCTGCCCTCTGCGGTGATGACGCCTAAGATCATGCCGGAGGGCACGCTGAACAGGTCGGTGGGCATCAGCCGGTCGGCGGCAAGGATCACCGGATGATCCAGCGCCAGCCACACCCGGGGGCGGTTGGTCAGGATGTTGATCACCCGGCGGGTGGCGTCCAGAATATCCACGCTGCGCAGCTGCATATAGGGGTTATCCTTCATGTTGGCAAGCTGGTCGGCGTAGCGCTGCCCCACCTGATGCATCGCCGCCGAGGCGCTGATGCCCGCATTGATGCAAAAGCGCACCTCGTTCATCATGCCCTCGTCGTCCAGCATCATGCTCTGGAACAAAAAGATGGCCTGCTCGGTGGGCGCGGCGCGCTCCGCCATGGAGTCCAGTTCGTTCTGCGCCGTGTGCACGGCATTTGCCAGCAGCCGCAGCTCCCGCTCCGGGTTGAAAGGGCCGTGGCTGAAGGTCTCCACATGGTGTTCCAGACGGCTCACCTGTCCCAGCACCAACCCCGGGGAAGCGGATACGCCTTTATAAACCTTCATCTTCTGTCACCTCCAGCAAAGCCGATGTGGTCAAAGTGCGCCACACCAGCGCCTGTAAGAATGTATTGGGCAGCAAAGCGGCCAGCGCTGCCTGCCCGGCGGTGCTGCTGCCCGTGAACAGCGGGGCAAAGCTTTCCATACGCTCTTTGTCGCACGCGGCCAGAAACGCCTCGGCCAGCGTCCGGGTGGTGTAGAAATGGGTGGGGTCTACCCCGGCGTCCTCAGCGGCGGCTTCCAGCGGGGCAAGCTGGGAGTCCTTCATCCGTGCCAGCAGTAAAGCGGCATCGGCGGTAAGGGTGACAGGGTACTTCTCCCGCACCTCCTTCTGCACTGCGTCAAAGGCGGCGCGGAAGGCTTCGGCATCGGCGCTGCTGTCCGCACCGCTGTCCACCGCGTAGGCACAGCCCCGGATGCGGCCAAAGGCGCGCAAGGTGTCGTAGTAGCCCAGCTCCATGTTGCGCTTGGCGGTGTCGGGGTCGAAGTGCAGGATATCGCCCAGCTCCCAGTAACTGCGGATCATGGTGGTGGGCAGGCCGGTCAGGTTGGGGCGGGTGATGCCCACGCCCTCAAGATCCACACAGACCAGTTCCTCTGCGCCCATGGTCTTGGCAAGGCCGGTGGGCATATTATCGCTGTACCCGCCGTCCAGAAACTTTACCCCGTCGATCTGCCGCGCCCGCAATGCGGGGAAGCAGGCCGCCGAAGCCATCAGGTAGTCCCGCACCTGCCCGGCAGGGATATCCTCCAGCGTCAGCTCCCGGGGGCGCAGCCCGCGCTGCTCCACCGTCACGATGCCGAACCGGATGGGCGCTGCCCGCAGCGCATCCTCGTCCAGCACCCGCTCCACGATCTCCTCCAGCGGGGTCACATCCATGCCGCCTTCCTTTACCACCCGGCGCAGAAACTGGTGCAGGGCGGAAAGGTCGGCGTTTTCCTCCGGCAGCTCCATCACATCCCGGCTGCGGATGGTCAGCCACATATCCCGGGCGGTCTCGTACAGATCCAGCACGAACATGGCACCGTTCAGCCCGCCCACGCTGGTGCCGGTAATGATCTGCGGGTGCCAGTCCAGCTCCATCAAAGCCCGCCAGACGCCTACCTGATAGCTGCCGCGCGCACCGCCGCCTGCCAGCACCAGCGCCTTTTGCGTGGGTTCTCTGCGTTCCATATCAAGCCCTCCCGTGCACGTTCCCGGTATTTTCTAAAATTGTTATAATTATACCATACTTTCAGGTAAAATTCTCCCGAATTTTCAGAGATCATGCCTTTTTCCTGTGAAAGTTTCGTGCTATACTAACCGGAGATGAGTATAAAAGCGGCCCGGAGGGCGCACAACAGGAGGAACGTATGCACTGCAAACAATGGATCTTTGATATGGACGGCACCCTGACCGACAGCATGGTGGTGGTATGGGAGGGCGCCCCGGAGGCGCTGCTGGCACGCTTTGGCCGCACCCCGAAGGCAGACCTGCACGAGACCCTGCTGACCATGGGCATGGAGGACGGCGCACAGTACCTCATCCGGGAGTATGCGCTGCCGCTGGACAGGAACGGCTATCTGGACGTGATGCGCGAGGTGATCGCCCAATTGTACGAGAAGGTGGAGCTGAAGCCCGGCGTGCGGGACACTCTTGCCCGGCTGCGGGCCGAGGGCGCGCGGATGTGCGTGTGCTCCAACACATGGAGCAGCCAGTGCCGCACCGTGCTGACCCGCCTTGGCATCGACGAATACTTTGATTTTTACATCGAGGCGCGGGGTGCTATGAGCAAGAGCGGCCCCGCCCCCTTTATGGAGGCGCTGCACCGCCTTGGCGGCACAAGCCCTGCCGGGTGCGCTGTGTGCGAGGACGCCATTTACGCCGCCCAGACTGCCCACGATGCCGGCTTCTATCTGGTAGGCATTCAGGACGTCTCCAGTGCCGCCGATGCCCCTGCTCTGCGCCGGGTATGCGACCAGTTCCTGCCGGACTGGACCGCGCTGGACTGGGCGCAGGTGTAATATTTCCCAGCGCAGCGCTCTTGTAATCCGGGCGGCGCAGGAGTATGATAATAATAATACTCAAATCCTGTCGTGAAAAAGGAGGCCCTGTCATGACGAATCCGCTCGTCAGCATCATCGTGCCCGTGTACAACGCCCAGAAGGGGCTTTCCCGCTGTCTGGAAAGCATCTGCAGCCAGACCTATCAGGAGCTGGAGATCATCGTGCTGAATGATGGCTCTACGGACGACAGCCTTGCCATCTGCGAGCAGTTTCGGGCAAAGGATCCCCGTCTCGTGGTGGTGGATAAGGAGAACGAGGGTGTTTCCCGCACGCGGAATGCCGGGCTTACCCTTGCGCAGGGCGACTATATCCAGTTTGCGGACAGTGATGACGCACTGGACCCTGATTACACCCAGAACCTTGTGCAGGCCGCCTTGGAGCACAACGCCGACCTTGTGATCGCCCCGTACTGGATGGTGATCCCTTCCAACTCCAGCAAGACCGGGCACGCGCTGGAAACGCTGCAGACCTCCCTTGGCATCGAGCCGGAAGCCCCCAAGACCGAGGTGCACAAGTACGGCTTTCTGCCGCAGGGCGTTTACAGCCGGGAGGACTACGCCCGCCGCCTGATGCAGCAGCCCGCCTCCTTTTACTACGGCGTGCTGTGGAACAAACTCTACCGCCGGGAGATCATTGCGCAAAACCAGCTGGGCTTTGCGCCCGATGTGCACTGGGCCGAGGATCTGATCTTCAACATGGGGTATCTCGAGCACGCACAGGTGTTCGTTTCCATCCCCGAGGCCGGGTATCATTATATCCAGAACCCCAAAAGCCTCTGTCATACCCAGATCGACCTGCGCGGCATCGTAGAGAACAAGACACAGATTTTTCAGCTGTTCAAGGAGGTGTACACCCGCCTTGGACTGTACGAGGAGCTGCAGCCCCAGATCTACAAATTCCTGTTCGCCTTTTCGGAAAGCGGTGTGCCCTCGGACAGCCTGCAGGGCGCTTTGCTGGATGCGATGTCCCGCCTGAACGATGCCTCTGTCCAGCCCGAGCCCTCCCGCAAAAAGCCCCGGCGAAAGCCCAAAAAGCACGCCCGCCGCAAAAAGTCCCGGGATAAGACAGAATAAGCCATTTACAGCCGGGACGCTTTGAACGACCGCAAATGCCGTTTGCCTTTACGGCCTTTCCCGTGAAAAGGCAATTATATCGTCAAGCAAAAAAAGCCGCCGCACAAACGCTGTGCAGCGGCTTTTGCT
>ERZ1027010.1013-NODE-1013-length-10779-cov-4.933980_pt1 | contig 10779 bp, 5 predicted proteins | sample MGYA00519448_ERZ1027010 | MGnify/ENA primary metagenome ERZ1027010 (study PRJEB26926, sample SAMN06164694) | human gut metagenome | biome: ENVO:00009003; feature: ENVO:2100002; material: ENVO:00002003 | host: Homo sapiens | place: USA | collected 2012 ... | reverse complement strand
AGCCTTCGTCGGCAGCGTCAGATGTGTATAAGAGACAGCCTCTGCCGTGCCATTGACGCCGCCAGAGAGACAGGTAAAAACATCTCCTATCGCATAGTCTACACCGGTCCTCAGGATGATACCACCCTGGATGCCTCGCTCTTCTCTGACCTTGCCATGCGCAAACCCGATGCCTATTTAGGTATCAGCGGGCGCGACCACTCGCAGGTAGCCGCCTCCATCATGCTCGCTTTCGAACGTGAGCTCAACGAGCATCCCGCCCAAGTAGTACTCGTTGTGGATGACATGACCGCCACCATGAGCTGTGCCATCGTAGCCAAAAAGCGCGGACTGAAAGTGGCACACGTCATTGCCGGTACGCGTTCGTTCGACATGAATATGCCTCGTGAGGTAAACCGCACCATCGTAGATGCCATTTCCGACTATCTCTTCACTGCCGGAATGATAGCTAACCGAAACCTCAATCAAGAGGGAATGATACCGGAATACATCCATTACGTAGGCAATATTCTCATCGACACCATTCGTTACAACCGCCACCGCCTGATACAACCGCTTTGGTTTTCCAGCCTCGGACTGCGCAAAGGCAATTACCTATTGCTCACCCTCAATCGCCACGATCTGTTGGAGAAGAAAGCCATACTCTCCTCCCTGATGCAGACGCTGGCAGAAAAAGCCGGCGATATGCCTATCGTAGCCCCCATACACCCGTACGTAGAGCGCGCCATCAAATCACTGGGGCTTGATATGCCCCACCTGCATATCCTCCCGCCCCAAAGTTATCTGCACTTCGGCTTCCTCATCAACCAAGCTAAAGGTATAGTGACCGACTCCGGCAACATAGCCGAAGAGGCCACCTTCCTCGACGTACCCTGCATCACACTCAACACTTATGCCGAACACCCCGAGACTTGGCGCATCGGAACCAACGAACTTGTCGGAGAGAACTCCTTCGCTCTTTCCGCCTCCCTCGACAAACTGTTGCACGGCGAATGGAAACACGCCACTCTGCCTGACCGCTGGGACGGACGTACAGCCGAACGCATTGTACAGACATTGATAAATGGAGAAAAGGTATAGGAAAACCATTTCGGAAATCATCCCGCAGGAGACAGATACCCTTGCGGATTAATTATGATATACATCAAAGTCCGTTTTGATGTATATCATATCTGTTTTTCATACGTATGAAAGATTGTCACTATTCTATATAATTCACGCTCTATTCTGTCAATATTAACAAACAAGAGGGAAGAAACAGGAGAGATAGGGAAATAAGGTGGCGGCTGATAAAGCGGGTTTCTCTTAAGTATTCTTTAAAAAATATTTGCTTCTTGATTAACAGTAAATTGCTAACTTTGCAAATTGATTATGAAACATATGAAACCATTATACAGTATAACCCTGTTTCTTCTACTGTTGCTATTCGCTTCTACCGGAGCATCAGCACAGATAAAAGGAGTCATAACGGACTCTCTGACCCACGAGCCGCTGATGTACATCACCGTACAGTACGAGGGAAAAGGCGTAGGCAGTATTTCCAATGCCGACGGAGAATATCAGGTAGAGACCCGTAAAGGCTGGAACGAGCTGACCTTCTCCGCCATTGGCTACATCACCAAGAAAGTAAAATTCGCTCCCGGAACAAAAGAGCTCAACGTAAAGCTGGCCCCTGCCGACGTGATGCTTTCCGAAGTCGTTGTCAAGCCCAAAAAAGAGAAATACTCGCGCAAGAACAATCCTGCCGTAGAGTTCATGAAGAAAGTCATCGAGAATAAGAAAGCCTTAAAACTCGAAGAGAACGACTACTACCAGTACCAAAAGTACGAAAAGATGAAAATGTCCATCAACGATGTCACCCCGGAGAAAATGGAAAAAGGCATCTACAAGAAATTCTCTTTCTTCAAAGACCAAGTGGAACTCTCACCCAAAACCAATAAGATGATTCTGCCTATCTCCATCAAGGAGACAGCTTCCAAGACCATCTACCGCAAAAGCCCCAAGAGCGAAAAGACCATCATCGAAGGTATGAACTCCAACGGTATCGAAGAATTCTTCAATACGGGTGATATGCTGGGAACTATTCTCACTGACGTATTCTCTGATATCAACATCTATGATGATGACATCCGCCTGCTGCAACGTCGCTTTGTCAGCCCTATCGGACGTGGAGCTATCAGCTTCTACAAGTTCTACCTCATGGACACCCTTATGGTGGACAAGCAAGAGTGCGTGCACCTCACCTTTGTGCCCCAGAACTCACAGGATTTCGGTTTCACCGGACACCTGTATGTAGTGAAAGATTCCACCTATGCCGTAAAGAAGGCCATTATGAACTTGCCCAAGAAGACAGGCGTCAACTTCGTGGAGAACCTCGACATCGTGCAACAGTTTGAACAACTGCCCGACAGCAATTGGGTACTCACTGACGACGACATGACAGTGGAACTCGCCCTGATGAAAGGCATACAAGGTCTGGAAGTGCAACGTACCACCAAGTACAGCGACTACAAATTCGACGAGATAGAACCCCGTCTTTTCCGTTTGAAAGGAAGTGTCATCAAAGAAGCCAATATGCTTGCCAAGAGTGACGAATACTGGGCTAAAGTACGCCAAGTGCCGCTCACCAAGAAAGAAAGTTCTATGGACGTATTCATGAACCGCATCGAACAGATACCGGGTTTCAAATATGTCATCTTCGGTGCAAAGGCGCTCATTGAGAATTTCGTGGAAACGGGTAGCAAGAAGCATCCCAGCAAGTTTGACTTCGGCCCCATCAACACCATGATTACCAGTAACTATGTGAACGGGACCCGTTTCCGTCTCAGTGGTATGACCACCGGTAACCTGCATCCGCACTGGAGTTTCAGCGGCTATGGAGCCTACGGTACGCGTGACAAAAAATGGTTCTACTCCGGACAGGCTGCCTACTCTTTCAACAAACGCGAGTACGTCCTCTGGGAGTTCCCCAAGCACTACCTCGCCTTCCAGTACACCTACGATGTGATGTCCCCTATGGACAAATACCTGGCAACAGACAAGGACAATATGTTTGTCGGCTGGAAATGGACCACCGTAGACCAGATGTCATATATGCGCGACGCCACCCTGACCTACGAACTCGAAACCCAATCCGGTTTCTCTGTCAAGGCTATGGCACGCCACCGTAACGACCAACCCGCCGGTATGTTGCAATATTGGAAGAACAACGGCACTACCCCCGGCGAATGGGACGAAAAGAACACTCTGGTGCACGACATCACCACCACCGAAATGGGGCTGACCCTACGCTATGCCCCCGGTGAGACGTTTGTCAACACCAAGCAACGCCGCGTACCCGTATCACTGGATGCACCTACATTCACCCTCTCACACACCGTAGGCTTGAAAGGCGTGCTGGGAGGCGAATACAACTTCAACCTTACAGAAGCCAGTATACGCAAACGTTTTTGGTTTGGTTCGTGGGGTAAACTGGACGTTACCGCCCGCGCCGGTGCGCAATGGAACACCGTCCCCTTCCCGTTGCTGAACCTCCCGATGGCAAACCTTTCATACATTACCCAAAATAACGAATCGTTCAACCTCATCGACAATATGGAGTTCCTGAACGACCGCTACGCCTCGCTCGCCCTCAGCTACGACATGAACGGAAAGCTCTTCAACCGCATCCCCCCTCATCAAGAAACTGAAGTGGAGAGAGATGTTCCGCATCCGCGGTATGTGGGGCACACTGACAGACAAAAACAACCCGTACAAAAGCAACAACCCCGATTTGTTCCTTTTCCCCATGCGCGACGGTATGCCCACCAGCCACGTTATGGGACACACGCCTTACATTGAAGCCAGTGTAGGTATCTATAACATCTTCAAGTTACTACATATAGAATATGTGCGCCGCCTCACCTACACCGACATACCGGGGGTAAAGAAAGGCGGAGTACGGTTTATGATATTAATGATATTTTAAGGAATTATGAATTCATAATTCAATACAGTCATGCAACCATTAGCAGAACGGCTTCGGCCAAAGACATTAGACGAGTACATCGGTCAGAAACACTTGGTAGGACCGGGAGCTGTACTGCGCAAGATGATTGACGCAGGGCGTATCTCCTCATTCATCCTGTGGGGTCCTCCGGGAGTGGGCAAGACAACGCTTGCCCAGATTATAGCCAACAAACTGAAAACACCGTTTTACACCCTCAGCGCTGTAACCAGCGGTGTAAAGGATGTACGCGACGTAATAGACCGTGCCAAGAGCAACCGTTTTTTCTCTCAGGCAAGCCCTATACTGTTCATCGATGAAATCCACCGTTTCAGCAAATCGCAGCAAGACTCGCTGCTCGGCGCCGTGGAGCAGGGAACGGTGACGTTGATAGGCGCTACTACCGAGAACCCCTCATTTGAGGTAATCCGTCCGTTGCTCTCCCGTTGCCAGCTCTATGTACTGAAATCACTGGAGAAAGAAGACCTGTCGGAACTACTCCAACGTGCCATAACTACGGACGTCCAACTGAAAGAGCGGCAAATAGAGCTCAAGGAGACTACCGCTATGCTCCGTTACAGTGGAGGTGATGCCCGCAAACTACTCAACATTCTCGACCTCGTTGTACAGTCCGAAGCCGGAGACCCCATAGTCATCACCGATGAAATGGTGACCGACCGTCTTCAGCAAAATCCCCTTGCCTACGACAAAGACGGGGAGATGCACTATGACATCATTTCAGCCTTTATCAAGTCCATCCGCGGCAGTGACCCTGACGGAGCTATCTACTGGTTGGCACGCATGGTAGAAGGTGGTGAAGATCCCGCTTTCATAGCCCGCCGTCTCGTCATATCCGCTTCCGAAGACATCGGACTGGCAAACCCCAACGCCTTGTTACTTGCCAATGCCTGTTTCGACACCATTATGAAAGTAGGCTGGCCCGAAGGACGCATTCCACTTGCAGAGACCACGATTTACCTCGCCACCAGTCCCAAAAGCAACTCTGCCTATATGGCCATCAACGATGCCCTCGAACTGGTGCGACAGACAGGTAACCTGCCCGTCCCCCTGCATCTGCGAAACGCCCCTACCAAGCTGATGAAACAGCTCGGTTACGGCGACAACTATAAATATGCCCATGATTATCCCGGCAACTTCGTCCGCCAGCAGTTCCTGCCCGACGATCTGAAAGACCGCCGCATCTGGCACCCTCAAGATAATCCCGCCGAACAGAAACATAAGGAAAGAATGCAAGCATTATGGGGGAAAAAGGAATAATCATCAATTACTAATAACTAATAACCATAAAGATGAACATTGTAGTATTAGACGGCTATGCCGCCAATCCCGGAGACCTCTCTTGGGAGGAACTGAAAAGTCTGGGAGAATGCACCATTTACGACCGTACCGCCCCTTCCGAAGTACTGAAGCGCGCTGCCGGAGCAGACATATTGTTGACAAACAAAGTTGTGCTCAACGCAGAAACCATAGCCGCCCTGCCCAATCTGAAATACATCGGAGTGCTCGCCACCGGATATAACATTGTCGATACCGAAGCTGCCAAAGAACGGGGTATCATCGTCACCAATATTCCGGCATACAGCACTGCTTCCGTTGCGCAAATGGTCTTTGCACACATCCTCAACATCGCGCAGCATGTGCAGCACTACACCGACGAAGTACGTAAAGGCAGATGGAGCAGTAACCCCGACTTCTGTTTCTGGGACACCCCGCTCATCGAACTGCGTGGTAAGAAAATCGGTATTATCGGTCTGGGGCAAACAGGCTACAACACCGCCCGTATTGCCATCGGCTTTGGCATGGAGGTACACGCGTACACATCCAAATCACCGTTCCAGCTTCCTCCCGAAATCAAGAAAACAGAGCTTGACGAACTCTTTGCCAACTGTGACATCATCAGCCTGCACTGTCCTCTCACAGACTCCACCCGCGAACTGGTTAATGCCGCCCGTCTGAAGCAAATGAAGCCCAATGCCATTCTCATCAATACCGGACGTGGACCGCTCGTCAACGAACAAGACCTCGCCGATGCCTTGAACAACGGCACTATCTTTGCCGCCGGACTGGATGTACTCTCACAAGAACCACCCCGTGCAGACAACCCTTTGCTCACTGCCAAGAATTGCTATATCACCCCGCACATAGCTTGGGCAAGTGCCGCAGCACGCGAACGCCTCATGCAAATCATGCTGGATAATGTAAAAGCCTTCATGGATGGAAAGCCTATCAACTCAGTAATAAAATAGTTCCCCATAAATCATAAATCTACCATGGGAAAAGCCGCCGTCAAAGGCCTCTTTCAACTGATACTGATAGCCGTCACCTTCGTGTTGGCGGCTATCACCATTGCAGCATCCCGTTCCGGACATTACCACCCGGAAAGTTCCACCATGATGCCATTATTAGGTCTTGCAGTGCCGGTATTGCTGGTGTCCTGCCTGATAGTTTCCCTTTGCTGGGCATTGGCACGCAAGAAGTGGGCGTTCGTCCCATTGATAGCCTTCCTCTTCAACTGGGAATACCTGACGGCAGTTATCCAGTTCAACTCTACCCATGAAGTACCCGCCACTGCCCTGGCGCTAAGTCAGAAAGGCAAACCCGGCGGCTACCTCACCATAGCCACCTACAACGTCCACAGTTTCGGGGGTGAAATTACCGGCTATTCCTGCAAGGAAATAGCTAAGTATATGCAACAACAGTATGTAGATGTGCTCTGTTTTCAGGAATTTGGCGACAACAAACACTTCACGGTAGACAGCCTGCGTCGCGCCCTCTCCCAATGGCCGTACGCCCTTATTCCTGCAGACGACTCCATTCATGGAATCCTGCCCATTGCGATATTCAGCCGTTATCCGCTTGCGGACGGACGCTTCATCACCTATCCCCACAGCGCCAATTGCAGTATGATGTGCGACGTCGTTTTGGGTACAGACACCCTCCGCCTTATTAACAACCACCTGCAAACCACCAGTGTCAGCCAGAACCGTCGGAAATGGGAACGCGAACTTGCCACCAATGATACCCGTCGCGAGGCGCAAGCCGTACAAAACGCTGCCGAAACTCTGCACGAGAACTTCATGAAACGTGCAGCCCAAACGGACAGCATTTGTCACCTTGCCATCGCCAGCCCCCATCCCGTACTGGTATGTGGAGACTTCAACTCATTGCCTTCCTCCTACACCTACTACCAACTGTCCGAGTTTCTCAAAGATGGCTTCAAGACAGGCGGATGCGGTTATATGTATACCTATCGCTATGGCAAACGTATGCTGCGCATCGACTATGCTTTCCATTCACCCGAGCTGGACTGCATCAACTACTACTCTCCCAACTTGGATTTATGCAGCGACCACAATCCGGTGGTGTTTACGGTAAAATACTAAGCAAAAAAAGTAAAGGCTGCCTCGGTTTTCCCGAAGCAGCCCTTGCTTTTATGTTCAATGTCTCTGATTTCTATCTCGGAGAACAGAATCCACTTTAATTGAAGATATAACGTACACCAATCTGCAACTGCCAGCAGTTGGATGAGTTGTTGTAATTAGTGAAAGTTGTGGACTTTTCAGTCAAAGTAGGACTCTTGTAGTACTTATTGCTTCCGTCATAAGCATACAGCGAATATTTAGGTTGATTATCAGCGGTCTTTCCTTGATAATTCAACAGTTTACCGTAGTTGCAAGAAGAGTTTGTCTTCGTTACACCCCACGCATTATTCAGCAAGTTGCCCACATTCAAGATGTCCAAAGAAACCTGAAGCGTATTCGTAGACTTACCCACTTTCAGTTTAAAGTCCTGTGCTATTTTTAAGTCGAAACGATGAACCCAAGGCATCTTCACGTCATAAGCTTTAGCATATTCACCCTTATGGCTGCTCAGATAATCATCCTGTTCAACAAAATTCCAGAAAATGTCGCGCTGTGTTTCGGCTGTGACGATAGAACCGTCTTTCAGATTTACATCAATAAAATTCAGTTCATCTTTTGTCTTAGGAATGTACATCAAGTCATAGGCTGCACCATCACCGTTCATATCATTAGCATAGTAGTAACTGAACATACCGCTATTATAACCGGCATAATACAAGCCGATATTGGTTGCAAAGTTCTTACCTTCCTTGATACGATAGGAAGCGGATGCAATTACCTTATTAGGAGTTACATATTGAGAATTAGATAACCCCACTTCATTTGGACCGTCTACACTGTACAGATTCTGCCAAGAAGAATAAGCCTGATTACCCGGTAAACCGGTAAGTTCCTTAGACACGGTATGAGTATAAGAGAACATCAAGTTCAAGTCAGAGACAGGCTGGGCAGTTACCATAGCGTTAATGGTAGAGCTGTGTCCCTTGCTGGTATTCTTCAGAACAACGGCTCCACTTGTTACACCTGACTGTATCGTACCATTCTTTCCACTCCAAGATTTATAATCATAGCGATTGTCAGGACCGGCAAAACGTTCCAGATTACCTACATTAACGATGTTATAATTTTCCATGCTGACAGCGTTGATGTCCTTATTTACCATAGCCTCGAAAGTCAGCGTTAACGGGAACGAAATCGGCAGACGATAATCTATCGCCAATGAATTCTTCCACACCTGCGGAAGTTTGAAGTCGTCGGCAACACCTGCTACGGTAGCGTAGCTGACGGGAGTATTAGCATCCGTATAAGGAGTAGTTTTAGGCAAGCCAAGTACTTCAATCATATCATTCACATTCGTCGGATACGCACCGTTATTCTTGGCGGCATATTGCTGGAGAGCTGTTAACTGACCTTGTTTGTCATTGGATATGGAAATCGTATTCTGCAACATCATTGCATTGGTAGGCATATTCGTTAAGAACACCAATGGAATACGTCCCGTAAAGATACCTGTACCACCGCGAAGCACCAGACTGCGGTCACCGATAATATCCCAATTGAATCCCACACGCGGAGAAAACAGCACGGAAGCTTTCGGCCATTTACCCGTATCAATCACAGGGGCCTTATAGTTGTCGTAATTAGGATCGTTCTTGCTGATGAAATGGTCTTTCCAATCTAATGCTTTGTATGCCTCGTTAGTTTGCAGGTCAGTAAGATAAGACATCAAGTCGGCACGCACACCGTAAGTCAGTTTAAATCGGTCGGTAACATCCCATTCATCTTGCAGATAAAGAGCACTTTGGGCAAAAGAAACTTCGGCAAGAGGTTCTGTTTCACCATTATAACCATATGTCAAACCAAAAGCAATAGGAGCTGCGCCATTCTTGAAGTCTTCAAAAGACTTAAATTTATAATATCCTGTTCCATAGCGCATAAAGCTATTGGAAGCCTTCTGATATTCAAAGTTGAAACCACCGATTATCTTGTGGCTCCCCAGTGTCCAAGTAATGTTATCCTGAATATTCAGAATATTATTTTTCACGGCATTATTCCAAGAGAATAATTCATAACCGGCACTCATAAAGGCATTTCCCGCACCATCCCAAATATCAATATGAGGGAAGGGAGATGATTCTGAAGTACGTAAATCCTCAATATTGGAATATGTAAACAGGAAACGGTTTGCCAGATTGTTACCGAAACGGCTGTTCAATTCGGCAGCCAGTGACCATACGGTATTCTCCATGGCATAACAATTGTTTACGAAAGCCATGGCATCTTTAGAGATACGGTTGGAAGAAGCGCGATCACCTACGGTAGAGGTACCGTTGGCTGGTAAATCCTGCGTATTGGTAGTATAATTATAGCGTACGCTCAACTTATGGGCATCAGTAATATTCCAGTCGATACGTCCCAAAAACTTATAGTTCTTCGTACCACCATCGTAGTCAGTGTAAGAGCCAGGATTATAACCGTATCTGTTCTGCAGAATGTCAGCAAATTCTTTCATATCTGCGGGCGTCACACGCGAAATCATCTGGTCGGCATTTGCTTTGCCATCGGCAGAGAGTTTCCACTTAGTGATAGGTTGCGGTTGATTTTCGTACTCACCGTTCACAAAGAAGAATAATTTGTTCTTGATAATCGGTCCTCCGAAAGTGACACCATATACTTCTTTCGATTCCTCTTCACGCTCACCAAGGTTATAGCCATCAACTTTGTTACCACGGAATTTTTCATTCTTTTGATAAGTATAGGCACTTCCTTTGAAGACATTCGTCCCCGATTTAGTGATGGCGTTCACCCCGCCACCCACAAAGTTTGTCTGGCGTACATCGAAAGGCGCCACCACTACCTGCAACTCCTCAATAGCGTCCAGAGATATAGGATTACCGCCACCGGGCAAGGTAGAAGAAAGTCCGAAATTATTGTTCAGGTTAGCACCGTCTATGGTGAAAGTATTGGTACGTCCATCACGTCCGGAGAGCGTATTGTTTGCACCCGAATAGGGAGAGAGACGTGTAAAGTCGCTCAAGCTACGGTCTATAGAAGGGAGCAACTGCATTTGGTCATTAGAGACATTAGTAGCGGCTCCCGTTTTTACGCCGGCAAACTTGGAAGCAGTTCCCATTACAACCACCTCGTCCAACAGTTCGGAAGACTCCTTCATAAACACATCCAGCGGATAATTCACTCCCAGTTGCAAAGTAGCATCTGTCACTTTTACAGACTGATAACCCACGAAAGAAACTTCAACCGTGTACTTACCCGTACGCATACCTTGAATGGAGAAGCGTCCGTCTACGTTGGTTATAGCCCCATAGCGGGTTCCAGATGCTTCATGGATAGCTTGGATAGTAGCACCTGTCTCTTATACACATCTCCGAGCCCACGAGACCGTACTAGATC
>ERZ1027010.1006-NODE-1006-length-10807-cov-3.520926_pt1 | contig 10807 bp, 8 predicted proteins | sample MGYA00519448_ERZ1027010 | MGnify/ENA primary metagenome ERZ1027010 (study PRJEB26926, sample SAMN06164694) | human gut metagenome | biome: ENVO:00009003; feature: ENVO:2100002; material: ENVO:00002003 | host: Homo sapiens | place: USA | collected 2012 ... | reverse complement strand
TAAATATCCGAAATACGGGGTGATTTTGTTCACCCCTGTTTTATATTTTTTTGTTTCGCAAGACGGATTTTTTGCGAAAGCTAAGGTGACAGGTAAATCGGAGGATTATAGATTTAAAAATGAGTAATTACGAAAAAAAGGTTTGCAAAATCGGAGAAAGAGAGTATTACGTCTTTGAGACGGAAATCGGCGGACGCACGATGTCCGTTGAAATCGGCAAGTATGCCGAGCAGGCAAACGGTTCTTGCTTTATCAGATGCGGAGAAACGTGCGTTATGGTAAACGCGACGCTAGCCGCCCAGCCGCGCGACGGAATCGATTTTTTCCCGCTGGGAGTAGATTTCGAGGAGAAAATGTATTCGGTCGGCAAAATCCCCGGAGGCTTCAAAAAGCGCGAAGGACGTCCGAGCGACAAAGCGATTTTGACGTCTAGACTGATTGACAGACCTATTAGACCTTTGTTCCCCAAAGGATTTTTGAACGATGTGGCAGTCGTTGCCACAGCCATGTCGGTAGAGCCTGACATACAGCCCGAGGTGTTTGCCATGATAGGCAGCTCCATAGCTCTCAGCATATCAGACATACCCTTTGCGGGACCTACGGGCAGCGTCGTCGTCGGACTGGTCGACGGCAAGCTGGTAATCAATCCCGACGCCGCGCAGAGAGACAGAACTCAGCTTACGCTCAATCTTTCGGGCACGAAGGACGCCATAATGATGGTGGAGGCGGGAGCAAACGAGATAAGCGAACAGCAGATGCTGGAAGCTATTATGTTCGGTCACGAGGAAATCAAAAAGCAGTGCGATTTTATAGAATTTATCGTTTCCGAGGTGGGCAAAACCAAAATCGTCCCCGACCTGCATCCCATTCCGGAGGACAAGGAGAACGAAATTCGTGATTTTGCTGACGATATGCTGACAAAAGCGCTGGATACCTTCGACAGAGCTCAGAGACAGAAAAACGAGGACGAGGTAAACGCAGCCGCAAAGGAGCATTTTGCTCAGGCTGACGCCGAAGCTCTTCCTTTCGTAAACGACGTGCTTTACAAGATGACAAAGGAAAAGGTGAGAGCGCGTATACTCAACGAGGGAATACGTCCCGACGGCAGAAAAACCGATGAAATACGTCACATCTGGTGCGAAAACGGCGTTCTGCCGAGAGTGCACGGAAGCGGCGTTTTCACAAGAGGTATGACGCAGGTCATAACTACCGCTACTCTGGGCACCATTTCGGAAGTGCAGAAGCTTGAAAGCCTGGACGATGATTACAATTTCAAAAGATATATGCATCACTACAATATGCCTCCTTATTCGACGGGAGAAGCCAAGCAGCTGCGCAGTCCGGGCAGACGTGAGATAGGTCACGGCGCGCTTGCGGAAAGAGCGCTTGAACCGGTTATACCTTCCGAGGAAGATTTTCCTTACGCGATACGTACCGTCAGCGAGGTTGTAAGCTCCAACGGAAGCACGTCGCAGGCGAGTATCTGCGGCTCCACGCTTGCGCTTATGGATGCGGGAGTGCCGATAAAAGCGCCTGTGGCGGGCATTGCTATGGGACTCATGAAGAGCGACGACGGCAAAAAATTGGCGGTTTTAAGCGATATTCAGGGCTTGGAGGATTTTCTGGGCGACATGGACTTCAAGGTTGCAGGCACGAGGCAGGGAATCACCGCAATTCAGATGGATATAAAAATCAAGGGAATAGACAGGAACATTCTCGAAACGGCGTTGGAACAGGCGAAAAAAGGAAGAATGTTTATTCTTGACAAAATGGCGGAGATTTTGCCGCAGCCCAAGCCCGAGCTTTCCAGATATGCTCCCAAAATTATTTCCTTTACAATCGACCCCGACAAAATCAGAGAGGTTATCGGAAGCGGCGGAAAGGTAATCAACAAGATTATAGAGGAAACAGGTGTAAAAATCGATATTACCGACGACGGCACGGTGTTCATAGCCACCAACAATCAGGAAATGTCGGACAAGGCCAAACGCATAATCATGGCGATTGTCAAGGAGCCCGAAATAGGCGACGAGTTTACCGGAAAAGTGGTTAGGATTATGAATTTCGGTGCATTTGTCGAGCTTGCGCCCGGAAAGGACGGCATGATTCATATTTCCAAGCTGGCAAAAGAGCGAGTGGAAAACGTGACCGACGTTGTAAACATCGGCGACACCGTTCATGTAAAGGTAATCAAGATAGATGAAAAGGGACGGATAGACCTGAAACTTATCAAAAAGCTTTAATAATTCCGAGGGCCTCATCCTATGATGAGGCCTTACGCATATTGAAAGCATTTTTCTCATAACATAAAACGACGCCCGCAACAAATCGGGACGGTTTTTAAGGGGAAAGTGCTTTGAAAAAAATCAGCGAAAAATTATTTGTAAACGTGGTCTGCAATGTTGTGATTGCGCTTTTGATAGTCAGTGTTTTCGTCATCAGCTTTTCGGGAGACATAACGAGCGTTTTCGGATATGATTACGAAAAAGCCATTTATCGCGGCGACGAGACGAAAAACAACGTATCGGTCATGATAAACGTGTATTGGGGGACGGAATATATCGACTCGATGCTAGAAACCTTGAAGGAGCACGATGTAAAAGCGACTTTTTTTATCGGTGGCAGCTGGGCTGCGAAAAACGAGGACGTGCTTGTTAAAATCGCGGAGGCGGGGCACGAAATAGGCAGTCACGGCTACTATCACAAAGACCATGCAAAGCTGGATTTTGACGGCAATTACAATGAAATTTACGTCACTCACAAGCTGATTAAACAAATTTTGGGGGTGGATATGGATTTGTTTGCCCCGCCCAGCGGCAGTTTTTCCAAAACCACGCTTAAAGTGGCTTCCCAGCTTAAATACAGAACCATTATGTGGTCGAAGGATACCATAGACTGGAGAGACAAGGACACGCAGCTTATTGTCAAGCGGGCGACAAGCAATGTCAAAAACGGAGAGCTTGTATTGATGCACCCGACCAAAAACACTGCCGATGCGCTGGGAACGATTTTGAAATTTTATATCGAAAACGGGTTTAAAGTCGTGCCCGTAGGTGAAAACATTACAAATGAATGAGGAGACGCATTTTCAATGGAAAAAATCAAAGTTTTTGACAGCGGACTTAAACTTATCGTAAAAAAAATGAGCGGTATATATACCGCTTGCTGCGGGGTTTTCGTAGGAGTAGGCAGCAGCGTGGAAAATACCTCGACAAACGGTTATTCCCATTTTATAGAGCATCTTTTGTTCAAGGGGACGAAGAAGAGGAGCGCGCTTGAAATTTCGGAGGAAATCGACAACGTAGGGGGGCAGCTCAACGCATACACTTCAAAGGACGTTACTTGTTTTTATACGAGAACCATGTCCGAGCATACGGAAAAAAGCATGGAATTGCTTTCCGATATGTTTTTCGACGCACAGTTCGACGTGGAAGAAATCGAGAGAGAAAAGAAAGTGGTGGTTGAAGAAATCCTTATGGACGAGGATATGCCGGACAGCGTGTGTCACGACTTGCTTGCGGAGGCTTTTTACGGAAACCACGCTCTTGGGATGACGATAACGGGCAAGCCCGAAAATATTAAAAAAGCCACAAGAGAGAGCCTGTTGAATTATAAAAAGAGGTTTTATGTGCCCGACAATATGTGTATTGCCTTGACGGGCGACGTGGATTTTGAGAAGGCCTGCGACCTTACCGAAAAATACTTTGAAAGCAGATTTTCAAAAAAACGCGCCGAGCAGGTGCTTTCTCTTGTTCCCGCAGTTACGGAAACACAGTTTAAATATGCGTTTAAGGAGGTGGAGCAGGCGCATATTGCCGTTGCTTTTCCGGGAGCGGAGTTTGCAAGCGACGAATATTACGCGTTGGGAATCGCCTCGTTCATGTTGGGAGGAGGTATGTCAAGCCGCCTGTTTCAGACTATCAGAGAGAAGAACGGATTGGCATACACGGTGTATACTTATCCTTCCGCTTATAAAAACAACGGTTACATGGAGGTTTATGCCGCAACCGCGCCGAAAAACATTTCAAGGCTTGCGGAACTGATGAAAAGCGAAATAAAACGCTTTGTCGAGGAGGGCTTCAAGAAGGCGGAGTTCAACAAGGGAAAGGAGCAGCTTAAAGGGAATCTGGTTATGGGGCAGGAAAATCCTTTGGGAATTATGTCTGCGTATGCCAATTATTTTCTGAAAACGGGCGAAGTTTACGATTTGAAAAAACGACTGAAAAAGATAGACGCAATCACTTCCGAGCGCGTGTGGGAGGCGGCTAAAAAATGCTTTGATTTTTCCTTGTGTTCGGCTGTATACGTGGGACAAAAGACGGATGATTTTCGCTGCGTAGAAAAATTCATCGAATAAGAGAAAAACTTTTTTCGGTTTTTTTAAAATATTTGCCTTGCTTAAAACGGATTATTATTGTATAATTTAACAGTACGTCAAGGGGAGTTGATTTTAAGTGACAGATAAGATGAAAAAACAAAAGCTGAACCCCAAACAAATCGTAGGTATCTGCATTACCTCCGTCGCAGCCCTGCTGCTGATTTTTATGGTGACCGGGTTGGTCCCCGCCGTTTCCGGAGCGCTTATCGGCTGCTTCGGAATTTCTGCGTACGGCATTTTTCTTGCCGCGCTTTTGTTGGGAATTTTCTTTATTATGAACAAATCCGTAAACGTGAAACCGCGCTATATAGTCAATTTCGCGTTTATGTATTTTATTATAATTCTCCTTGTACACGCCATGACCTCGTCCTCTCTGATAAGCGAACGCAGCTATACGGAGTATCTCGACGCTTGTTTTTATTACAGAGATACAATGGTAACCATGGGAGGCGCTTTCGGCGGTATTTTCATATATCCGTTGTACAGTTATATAAAGGGTTGGGGCACTTATATCTTTTTGACGCTTGCTCTGATTGCGACGATAATTGTCGCAATGGACTTTTTCTTTAAGCGTGCAAAAGGAGAAGCGGCGGAAAAAGAGTCGGGCGACACCGTTGAAATAGAAATCCCCACAAAGGAGGAGCTGGCGCAGAGGCTTGCTTTTGACAGGTCCGAATCGGATAAAACGGAATTTTTCGGTGAATCCGTTGCCAAAGCGACCCGTCAGCCCGATTCGAGAGAACTTGCAAGAAAACAGCTGTTCGGCGATTTGGATTTGCTGAGAGAAAAGGAAGCTTTTCCTTCTCCGTCGGAGAACAGCGTGCAAAACAGATTCGATACCGCGCATATATCATACGGCAACGGAGCCGGGCATACTGCGCCGCCTAAAATCATCCACGATACGGACGCTCTACCGCACAGAACAGACGGAAACAGTTATTATTCCGAAACGGTGCGAGAGGAGGACAAGCTTATTCGTCAGCGCAAGGAAAGTCTTGCAAAGGATTTGCGCACCCTTAAATCGGACGGCTTGGGGAACAATAAGGCACCGATAATAAACGGCGACGAGGTAAGCAGGCAAATAAGAGAGGGAGTTTACGGAAAAGAAAAAACCGAAATTCCCACCGAAACCGTCGAAAGCCCGGCAGAGGAGTTTGCTCCCGAAACAGAACACGTTTTCATGGAGGTATCCGCCGAGAGATACGATGCGTCCGTGCCGCCTAAGGATGAAATAAACGATATCCGCGTCGTAGAACAAAAAGAAAAAGATTTTATTCTCGCGGATGAAACGCACGATACAAAGGAAAAATCGGAACTTTCAGAAAAAGAGACGGAGTCTTTTATATCCGAGCAACCGAAATTCGATGACGACAAGGACGAAGCTCCGATTGAATTTTCTTCGTTGGAGCTGAATATCGAGGAAACTCCTTCGGAGCCGAAAGCAATCGAGGTGGAGAAGAAGGACATAAGGTTTACCGAAAAGCCTTTCGTTTCCGGTTCCAAGTCCAAAGGCGTTCAAATCGGCATAGGCATAAAGGAGGAGAAAGAAGAGCATACCGTTCATATTTATCAGCCTTACGACAAGCCGCCGGTTGAAATTCTGGACGACTCGCCCATGAAGCTTGACGTAAACGCGGAGACCAACGCGCAGAAATCAAAAGCGCTGGAAGATACGTTGAGCAGTCTTAAAATTGACGCCAAGGTCGTCAACGTAATCAACGGTCCCACGGTTACCCGTTATGAGTTGGAGCTTGCTCCCGGCATTTCTGTGCGAAAAATCAAATCTCTCGACGAAGACATTGCCATGAGACTGTCCTCGTCTTCGGGTGGAGTGCGTTTGCAGACGCCGATACCGGGAAAAAATCTGTTCGGCATAGAGGTGCCCAATTCAAAAGGCGTGAAGGTGCCTATCAGAGTCATGATAGACAGCGACGAGTTTTGGCAGGCAAAAGGCGCTCTGACCTTTGTCGTCGGCATAGATATTGCGGGACGAAAGGTCATGGCAGACCTTGCGGATATGCCGCACCTCATGATTGCGGGTTCCACAGGCAGCGGAAAAAGTATATGTCTCAACGGCATCATAGTCAGTCTGCTTTACAAATATTCGCCCGAAGAGCTGAGGTTTATCCTTATTGACCCCAAAAAGGTGGAGTTTACAACCTATGAAGGGTTGCCGCATCTTCTTATTGACGAAATCATCTGCGAAAATGAAAAGGCTTTGAAGGCTTTGCAGTGGATGGTTGACGAAATGGAACGCAGATACGTCATTTTCAGCGAAACGGGTGTGAGGGACATTGCCAGCTACAATGCCGTCGTCGACCCGAATCTTACCGAAAGATTGCCCCGAATCGTGCTGGTTATCGACGAGCTTGCCGACTTTATGATGTACAACAAAAACGAGGTGGAAGCGAAAATAAAGAAGCTGACCGCCAAAGCGAGAGCGGCGGGCATACACCTTATTCTTGCTACGCAGAGACCGTCGGTCAATGTCATTACGGGCGATATAAAAAGCAATATCGCAACGCGTATAGCGTTGAAGCTGCCCACTCCGACAGACTCTTCCACAATACTTGCGCAGGGCGGCGCAGAAAAGCTTTTGGGCAAAGGTGATATGCTGTTTATGTCCGAAGCGTCTCCCGAGCCTGTGCGCTTGCAGGGTTCTTTCATCTCTACGGAAGAGGTTACTGAGGTTGTGTCTTATCTCAAAGAGCACAACGAAACTCACTACAACGACAATGCAATCAAGAAAATTACGCACAGCAAGCAGGGCGCAGGCGGCGAGGGAGAGGACAAGGAGACCGACCCGTATTTTTACGACGCATTGAAATACTGCATTGAAAAAAACAGCGCGTCCATTTCCATGCTGCAAAGAAGATTCAACATCGGTTACAATCGAGCGGGGAAAATTGTCGAGGATATGGAGCGCAAACAATTTGTCAGCGGATACGACGGAATGAAATCCCGCCAAATGCTGATTACTATGGAAGAATACAACAATTTGTTTGGTGACGATTGATGATAAAGGTGGGTGTGATTTCGCTCGGATGCGACAAAAATCGCGTTGACAGCGAAATAATGCTGGCAAGCATAAGAGAAAAGGGATTTTTACTGACCTCGGAGCAAAACGAAGCAGACGTTATAATAATAAATACGTGCGGTTTTATCGAAGCCGCCCGTAAAGAATCGATAGACGCCATACTCGAAGCGGCTCAGCTCAAAAACAGCGGGAAAAAAATAATTGTTACGGGCTGTATGGTGCAAAAATTCGGTAAAGAGCTTTTGCCGGAGTTGCCTGAGGTTGACGCATTTTGCGGAGTGGATTCCTATATAAAAATGGGAGAAATCGTTGAAAAAGTCCTGAACGCCGACAGTCGGTTTTACGACGTTGAAGTCTGCAACGGAATTTCGTCGGGGAAAAGGGTACTTACAACTCCCTCCCATTACGCTTATCTGCGCATAGCGGACGGCTGCGACAACTATTGCAGTTATTGCCTTATACCCTACATAAGGGGGCGTTTTCGTTCCCGCACCATGTCGGACATAGTCGGGGAAGCAAAACAGCTGGCGGAAAGCGGAGTCAGGGAGCTTATTCTTGTTGCGCAGGACGTCACGAGATACGGCGCGGATTTATATAATTCGCCCAAACTGACAGAACTGCTGCGCAGTCTTTCCGAAATAGAGCAAATAAGAAGAATTAGGCTGCTTTACTGCTATCCGGAGGAAATCGACGAAGCTTTGATAAAGGAAATTGCTTCAAACCCTAAAATCGTGAAGTATCTGGATATACCGTTGCAGCACGTGCACAACGATATATTGAAAAGCATGAACCGCAGGTCATCCTTTGAGGAAATTTGTGAGCTTTTTAAATATTTGCGCACAGAAATTCCCGATATTTCAATCAGAAGCACATTTATATGCGGTTTTCCCGGAGAACAGACAAAACACTTTTTGACGCTTAAAAGTTTTATTGAAAAGCAGAAGCTGGAAAACGTGGGATTTTTCGCATACTCGCCCGAAGAGGGAACTGTGGCTGCTCTGATGAAGGAAAGAATTTCCGAAAAGGTGACTCAGCACAGACTTCAAAAGCTTGCGAAGTGTCAGCAAAAGGTTGTAAGGATATTGAATAAACGCCATGTGGGAAAGGTTTACGAGGTGCTAATCGACGATTTCTGCGAGCTTGACTCGAAAAAAAATCTTTTGATTTATAAAGGACGCACCTATTTTCAGACGCCCGAAGTTGACGGAGTTGTTTATATAGAGTCGGAAAACGAGCTTGTTATCGGCGAATTTTATGACGTGGCGATAACGGATTTCAAGGATTACGACTTGCGGGGAGAGGTCGCAAAATGAATTTACCCAACAGATTGTCTTTGCTGCGAATAGCTCTTGTGCCGGTTATGGCGGTATGTTTTTACATAAATTTCGACTACGGAGCTTTGCTTGCGGTTGCGGTGTTTCTTATTGCGGCATTTACCGATTTTCTCGACGGTTACATCGCAAGAAAAACAAATCAGATTACCGAACTTGGAAAATTGCTTGACCCCGTTGCCGACAAGCTTTTGGTGGCGGTGGCGCTTTTTATGGCAACAGGCGCTCGCGTGCTTGAAAATGAGTTTATTCCTTATTATATTACGGATATCTGCGCGTCAATTATTATCGGAAGGGAGCTTTTTATAAGCGTTTTCAGGCAAATTGCAGCAGCTAAGGGCTTCGTAATGCAGGCGAATGTTTACGGGAAAATCAAAACAGTTGTGCAAGATATTGCATTGCCGCTGATGTTGTTTCTTAAAATGAAGGATGTGATTATCGGATGGTCGCAGACTTTTTACGACGTTGTATTCTACATTGCATTGGGATTGTTGGTTTTGGCGACAATATTAACTATTATTTCAGGCATAGTATATATTTGTCGCAACAAAAATTTGCTGAGAGCGGAAGATAAAAAATGTTAAAGGTAATTACATCGGATTTAAAAATCTGCACACCTTTGGGGGAAAGGTTCAGAAATGCGGGAGTGGAATTCGAGCTGCTTTATTTGTCCGCCCCCGAAAAGCAGTTGAAGGATTGTCTTGCTGCCGAGCTTGGCGGTTCTGCCGATTTGTTTGTCATAGGCGAGTCCTTTTTTGTAAAGGAGACTGTTGCGGATGTTCTTGACAGGCAGCTTGTTTATGACAAAAAGGCTCAGATTGATTTGATAAGAGTGCCCGAGAAGGAAAAGAAGCTTAAACCTCCCGCGGAGTTTGAGATGGAAAAGCTGTTGCTTTTCCCGGAAGACTTTTCCACATTCAGTCCTCGATACGGATACGAATGTGCAAGCATGGGCAAGTATGTCGGAGGCGATATTATTCTTGCGCCCGACAATTTAGACGAAGCTTTATATACACTGGACAATTACGTAATGCCGTATCTTGCAACCAAGCAAAAATTTTCAACGGTAAGCGTTTATAAAATTTTCGGTCCGGAAAAAAACGAAATAATCCACAGTCTTTCCGAATTCAAAAGATTGACTACCGTCAGATTTTTTGTTGAAACCGACTTCGCGTGAGACACCAAACTTACAGTGTGCTTTTCGCATTCGGTAGCTAAAAACGTAAAAGAAAAAATAACCGAGGCGGTGTACGCCAAGTTCAGAGAGAATATTTATGCCGACGAGGATTGCGAACTCGAAGACGTCGCGGTCAAATTGTTGGAGCTTGCCGGCGCAACACTTGGGATAGCCGAATCGTTGACGGGCGGTATGGTTGCCTCCAAAATCGTAAATGTGCCCAATGCAAGCAAGGCGTTTCTCGAAGGCATTGTTTCTTATTCAAACGAGGCAAAAGCCGCGCGGCTCGGAGTAAGCGGAATTTCATTGTCAAATTACGGAGCGGTCAGTTCGGAAGTAGCGTATGAAATGGCGGTAGGAGTACTGAACACTGCAAAAACTGATTTTGCGTTGGCGACTACGGGTATTGCGGGACCTACCGGTGCGAGTATAGACAAGCCTGTGGGACTTGTTTACGTTTCGTTGGGAAACAATCACGGTATCCATGTATTCAAGTATGTTTTTGACGGCGACCGAAATCAGGTGCGCGTCAAAACGACAAAAAACGCATTGTTTCAACTTATTAAATTGCTGAAAAATAAGAGAGGTTAAAAAATGGTTGACGAAAAGAAAAACACCGACAGAAAAAAAGCGCTCGAATCGGCGATATTGCAGATAGAAAAGCAGTTCGGAAAGGGCGCCATAATGAAATACGGCGAGGGCGCTGCGTTAAAAAATATAGAAGTCATACCCACGGGTTGCCTTGCGCTGGATATTGCATTGGGAATAGGAGGAATACCCAAAGGCAGGATTATCGAAATTTACGGTCCCGAATCTTCGGGTAAAACCACTGTTTCTCTTCATATCCTGTCTCTTATACACATCTGACGCTGCCGACGAAGGCT
>ERZ1027010.1000-NODE-1000-length-10865-cov-9.530527_pt1 | contig 10865 bp, 8 predicted proteins | sample MGYA00519448_ERZ1027010 | MGnify/ENA primary metagenome ERZ1027010 (study PRJEB26926, sample SAMN06164694) | human gut metagenome | biome: ENVO:00009003; feature: ENVO:2100002; material: ENVO:00002003 | host: Homo sapiens | place: USA | collected 2012 ... | reverse complement strand
CTGACCGCAACGGCGGCTACACCCGCATCATCAAGATCGGCGCTCGCCGCGGCGACGCAGCTGAGATGGCAGTTCTGGAGCTCGTCTGATCTGCTCTGACTGTTTGATACAGTGTTCAAAAGCCCTTTCCCAGCAATGGGAGAGGGCTTTTTTTTGCGTGGCATTTTCATTGCTTCTGAATGTTCCCGGGAATATCAGGCCAAGCCGTAAACATTTCAACAATTCCACTAAAAAACTCGAACCTATTTTCTAGCAAAATGCCTCTTGATATGTTGTATGGGGGGGTAAACTTAAAGAGCAGACGGTGCCTTTTGGGGTGGGCGCCTGCAAAATAACAAACGAAAAGAGGAAGAGAACATGAGAAAAAAGAGTACGAGACTTCTCAGTGCAGCACTTGCGGCGTGTATGATGCTGTCGGTTCTGCCAGTGGGCGCGTTTGCGGCGGAGCCGGGCACAGAACCGGAGAATGGCAATGGCGTAAGTGCGCAGGCGGATGCTGCTGTGCCGGAGGGGTATATTGCAATCAACGAGAAAAACTTTCCGGACGAAAATTTTAGAAACAATGTGTGGTGGGATTTGAATACAAATCGCGACGATCATTTCAGCCCAAGTGAGATCGCGAACGCAAAGGGGATTATTTGTGATAATAATGAAATAAGTAACTTAAAGGGAATCCAGTTTTTTACGGAAATCTGGAAGCTCGATTGCTATTATAATAATCTGAAAACGATAGATTTGAGCCATAACAAAAAGCTGTCATATATTAACTGTCATCATAACCAATTGAAAGAGCTGGATGTAAGCGGGTTGCCGCTATTGAAAACATTCTACTGTAATTACAATGAGTTACCGTCGATCAACGTGAGCAAAAATGAGAAGCTGGAAGATTTTAATTGTCAAAATAACCACCTGGATACATTGAATGTAAGTCAAAACAAGGAATTAGTGAAATTAAGCTGCGGACACAACAATCTGACGGAATTGGATGTCAGTGAAAATAAAAAACTTAAAACGCTCGGGTGTTATGAGAATAAATTGAGAAATCTGAATCTGGGGAATCAGATAGAATTGGAATGGTTAAGCTGCGGAACAAATCCACTGAGTGTATTGGATGTAAGTGCGAACACGAAGCTGAAGGAGTTGTATGTTTCTAAGACAAATCTGACGGAATTGAATGTAAGTGCGAACACGGATCTGGAGACGTTGCTTGTTCCAGAGACAAATCTGACGGAATTGAATGTAAGTGCGAACACGAAGCTGAAGGTGTTGAATGTTTCTAATACAAATCTGACGTCGCTGGATGCAACGAACAATACGGCTTTGGTGACGTTTATTGGGAAGGACTGCAGCTATAATATTGCAGTTGAAGGTGATGGAAAGTTTGACCTTACCACTTTGCCGGGACACTTTGACGCAAGCAAAGCAACTGCTACACGTGGCGGCACAATCAATGAAAATGAAAATATCCTTACGGTTGACCCCAATTCCAAGACGTTCTGCTACGATTATGATATCGGACAACCCAACAAAAAAATGAATGTCGTACTGAATGTGCATTGGCATAATTACCAGTGGAAACATGACGGTACCAAACACTGGAGGGAGTGCACTACTGCAAACTGCCCGGGCCTGACGGCTGAACAGGTGGCGAAAACTACCCATGATTACACCGATGCAAAAGACAAGGACTGCAATACATGCGGTTATGTGCGTCCGCTGTACACTGTGACCACAGTCAATGCCACTGCAAAGCTTGAGAGCGAAGTTGAAGAACTGAAGGCTCCTGTGGCCGCAGGCACTGAAGTGACTTTGACTGCCGCAGATGCTTCCGAAGGAAAGACATTTGCAGGCTGGAAGCTGTATAAAGTCGTAAATGATACTGAGACTGAAATCACGGACGGAACAGAACTTGCCAAGCTGTTGAAGAATGGCACCGAAACCACTGCGACCCTGACCATGCCCGCCTATGATGTTAAGGCGGAACCGTATTATAGCGATATTCCGTATAATATCACGGCTGTAGACTGCACTGTGGATAAGACCGAAGCTGCTAAGGGCGATACTGTAACAGCAACGCGCAGGAAGCCGGAAGCCAACGAGCACTTTATCGACTGGACGGTGAAGGTGAATGGTGTTAAGCAACCGGACGACTTCCTGACCCCGGACAAGAACGACCCCACCAAGGTGACCTTTACCATGCCGGATAAGAACGTGGAAGTGAAGGCAATCTTCGCGGATGACCCCACTCTGAACCCCACTCTGAGGGTCGGCGACCATGTGACGGCGACCATTGAAGGCAGCGATGCGTCCGTACCGAGCGGCAGCACTGTGCCCGTGCCAAAGAATAAAATTGTGCACCTGACAGCCACTGCACCGGGACAGCACTTCATCAGCTGGACGGTGAAGGTGAATGGTGTTGAGCAAGACCCGACCTTCCTGAAGCCGGACGCGGACGACCCCACCAAGGTGACCTTTATCATGCCGGATGCTAATGTAGAGGTGACGGCAACCTTCGCGGATGACCCCATTGGCCCGGATGGCCCCGACCCGGTTGGACCCAGCGATACCGGCAACATTCAGGGCGCGATCTCTGCTGTGGTCGTGGGTGCTGCCGCAGGTGCTATTATCTATGAAGCCGGCACCGGCATCTACCGCGTCATCAATATGCCCGGCATCCCCATGCCCTCCAACCGTATCGAGCTGGCCGAGCTGCTGTGGGAGCACGCCGGCAAGCCTGAGCCTGTAAGCACCGCCCTCTACAGCGACATCGACGAGGGCGATACCGACGCACAGAAGGCCGCCCGCTGGGCAGTGGAGCAGGATCTGATGAAGGACGATGCGGACAACAATAAATTCCACCCGGCCTTCCCCGTCAGCAAGCTGCGCACCTGCCTGACCTGGAACGCCGCAAAAGAAAAAGGCTTGTTTGACAAGACCGAAGAATAAAAATCAGGACCCCGAAAGGGCTGCTGCACCAAATGTGGTGCAGCAGCCCCTTTTCTCGTTTTCGGGTGTTGGAATTGCGCCCGGCCCGTGGTATACTGACAATAGCATGTTTTCGGCCTTTGGCCGGACAAGTTTTCCACACAGAGGAGGCGCAGCGGTTGAAACATCCGAATCATTTTGGCCGGTGGTTGGCTTGCGTGCTGCTGTGCCTGCTTCTGGCAGGCTGCAGCATGCCCGGTGAACAGGTGCAGGTGGAAGAGCTTCTGCGTGCGCCCAAGCTTTCCGGCGATTACGGCGATGTGCAGACTGCCCTGAACGACTGGCTGGGGGAGAGCGCACAGCTCAAATATCCCATGCAGGGCGACCTGCTTTCGCCTTTCCTGCTGCAGGATCTGGACGGTGACGGCAGGCAGGATGCCGCCGTGCTTTACACCACCGCCCAAAGCTCCAACGTGTGCATTGCCATCCTGCAGAAGGATGATGCCGACATCTGGCATGTGCGCCAGAACGTAGAGGGCCTTGCAGACACGGTAGAGTCGGTGGGGCTGGCCCAGCTGCAGCCCGGCGATGCCACCCAACTGGTGGTGGGTTATACAGCGGCACAGGGCGACCATTATCTGGCTGTGTATTCCTACACCGACGGCGTGCTTTCCACGATCCTGGAGCAGCAGTACCAGCAGTATCTGGTGGAGGATATCACCGGCGGCGGCAATCAGGACCTGATCCTGATGTCCACGCTGGAGGACGGCGGCGTGCAGATCGAACTGCTGACCGTGGATAAAGAGGGCAGCTTCCAGCAGGTGGCTGTTATGGGCCTTTCCGCCAATCGGTTCGCCGGCTGCGCCTCGGTGGCGGCGGGTGTGGGTGCGGACGGCAGGCATTATCTGGTGCTGGATGGCTGGACCGGCATTTCCGGCAACAATCTGGCCAGCGTGCTGCTGCGTTTTGACGAGGACACGCAGCAGATGGTGCCTGCCGATCAGATCAGCACCGAAAAGCTTTACACCGCATCCCTGCGCAATGTGCCCAGTCTGGTCAGTCAGGATCTGGACGGCGACGGCATCGTGGAGATCCCCACCCAGCCGGACGAAGCGGGCCTGCTGAACATGAGCCAGAGCCGCCGCATGGATTTTATCGTGTGGATGGACTATACCAGCCCGCACCCGGAAAAAAGCTTCGGGCTGCTGGACGAAGAGACCAACTGCTATATCGAGCTGCCCATGGAGTGGGAGGGCAACCTCAAACTGACCGACAGCGAACAATATGATGGTGCAGTGGAGCTGCGCACGGTGGACGAAGACCAGCTGGTAATGACCCTGCGTCTGGTGCGCACCACCTCCAGCCTGAAGGGCTGGACCCGCCTTGGCATCGTGGCATCCCGCCAGATGCAGGCGAAGCTTGCCCCGGATGTGGAGATCCGTGATAAAAATTACCGCCTGTCCAAGGCGCTGTATCTGCTCAACTAAAGAACGGAGGAACAGTTCATGGTACGAGTGCTTGTCGTTGAAGATGAAGCCAACATCCGCGAGATGATCGCGCTGAACCTGCGCCTTGCGGGCATGGAGGCTGTGGAGGCCGAAAGCGCCGAGGCGGCTCTGCCGCTGCTGGAGAAGAAGCCGGGCTGCGATGCGGCCATTCTGGATGTGATGCTGCCGGGCATGAACGGCTTCTCCCTGTGCGAGACCATCCGCCGCACCGATCAGAAGATCGGCATTATCATCCTCAGCGCCAAGGGACAGGAGCAGGACAAGATCCGCGGCCTTTCTATTGGTGCCGATGACTATATGACCAAGCCTTTCAGCGTAAGCGAACTGCTGGCCCGTGTGAAAGCGCTGTGCCGCCGCGTCGGCCGTACTGCAGGCGGGGACGAAAAAGAAAAGGAAAACCCGCTGGGGATGCTCACCAGCGGCGAATTTGTGCTGGACGAGAACCGCCGCGTGCTGCTCAAGGCAGGCCAGCCTATTGAGCTGACGCAGGTGGAATTCCAGATCATGGAGCTGTTCTTCCGCAACCCCGGCATTGCGTTGGTGCGCGAGAAGATCTTGAAGGGTGTCTGGGGCGAGAACTATTTTGGTGACGTGAAGATCGTGGATGTGAACATCCGCCGTCTGCGCATGAAGGTGGAGGATGAACCCAGCCATCCCACCCATATCCTTACTGTGTGGGGCTACGGTTACAGATGGGAAGAATGAGAAGCGGGATCACCCGCCGGTGGCTGCGGGGCAATCTGCTCATCACCGTGCTGCTGGTGCTGCTGGCCGAAACCATGTTCCTGTACAACTACACACGCAGCTATTATAACAGCGTGCAGCAGACCATGTACCGGCGGTTCTCTTCGGTGTCCGGCCAGCTGAAAATGTACACCGGCGATACGGTGCAGAGCACGGCGGCTACCCGCAGCGTGGCCTTGCGCCGCATGGTGGAGCAGTTTGCCGATAAGGACAAATACGAGTTCATGCTGCTGGACAGCTATGGCGGGGTCATTGCGTCCTCCAGCGGCACAAATGCGGACGGCATTGTGACCGGCATCGACTTTGAGCAGGCGCAGGAGGCTTCTGATGGCCTTGGTGTGGCGGTCTACCGCACCCAGTCCGGTGAGCTGGTGATGGCGGCCTGCTATCTGGTGCCCTATGCCGCCGAGGATGTGGCGGCGATGCGTCTTGTCACCAGCCTGACCCTTGTGGGAGCGCAGATCAAGAACGCCCTCGCGGTAAGTGTTGTGATCGCGGCGGTGATCCTTGCTTTCACCGTGATGTCCGGCCTGTACTTCATCCGCAGCATCGTGGTGCCGCTGGGACAGGTGGAGCGCACCGCAGCCAGCATCGCCCGGGGTGAGCTGGATGTGCGCCTGCCGGTCACCGGCAACGAGCACGACGAGGTGGACCGCCTGCGCGGCACCATCAACCAGATGGCCGAAGGGCTGGAAGAGACCGAGAAGATGAAGAACGAGTTCATCAGTTCCGTCTCTCACGAGCTGCGCACGCCGCTCACCTCCATCCGGGGCTGGGTGGAGACCCTGCGCACACTGGACGACCCGGCAGACGAGAACTACCGCAAGGGCCTTGAGATCATCAACAATGAGACGGGCCGCCTGTACAACATGGTGGAAGAGCTGCTGGATTTCAGCCGTCTGCAGAACGGCCGCATCCGTATGGACTGCCGCCCGCTGGACCTTGTGGCAGAGCTGACCGATGCGGTGCTGTTCTGTGAAGCACGCATCCAGCGCGAGGGCCTTGTGCTCAGCTACACCGAGCCGGAGGAGATGATCCCGGTCTATGCCGACCCGGACCGTCTGCGGCAGGTGTTCATCAACATCATGGACAACGCCATCAAGTACTCGGCCCCCGGCGGGCGCATCACGGTCAAGCTGTGGGCGGGCGAATACAAGGCTTTTGCGGAGATCATCGATCAGGGCCGCGGCATCCCGCCGGAAGACCTTGAGAATGTCAAGACCAAGTTCTACAAGGGCAGCAATTCGGTGCGGGGCAGCGGCATCGGCCTTGCGCTGGTGGATTCCATCATGACAGCACTGGACGGCACCATGGACATCAAGAGCACGCTGGGCCGCGGCACAGTGGTCACACTGGGCTTGCCGCTGTACCATAAGGCGTGAAGATTTTGTCACAATTCTGTGGTAAAATGGTCGAGAAAAATATGATCCGATAGGAGAACCCAATGAATCAACCCAAAAAGGAACGTTTTAAGACCAGCGTCGGCGGGCAGGCGCTGATGGAAGGCATCATGATGCGCGGCCCGAAGCTCATCTGCTGCGCCGTGCGCAAGCCGGACGGCACCATTGAGACCAAGATCGACCCTGTGAAGAACCACGGCATCTGGACAAAGATCCCGCTGGTGCGCGGTGCCATCTCCATGATCGAAAGCCTGATCGTGGGCTACCGCTACATGATGTACTCGGCTCAGGTGAGCATGGGTGACGACTACGACCCCGAAGAGGAAGAGACTGCCTTTGAAAAATGGGTGGGCGACCACTTGGGCAAAAAGGCAGAGGACGCACTGCTGGCCTGTGCCGCCGTACTGGGCGGCCTGCTGGCGATTTTGCTGTTCACCGTGCTGCCCACCCTCATCGTGGGCGGCGTGAACCACTTTGTAACATTGGGCCGCTGGGCCAAGGTGGTGCTGGAAGCGGTGCTGAAAGTTGGCATTTTCCTCACCTATATGGTGGCCATCTCCAAGATGAAGGAGATCCACCGCGTGTTTGAGTACCACGGTGCCGAGCACAAGACCATTGCCTGCTATGAGGCCGGTGATGAGCTGACCGTGGAGAATGTGCGCAAGTACACTCGGTTCCATCCGCGCTGCGGCACCAGTTTCCTCATTCTGGTGGTCATCGTCAGCGTGTTCCTCTACAGCGTGCTGCCGTGGGGCAGCATCGGCCTGCGGGTGCTGTTCAAGCTGCTGCTTCTGCCGCTGGTCATGGGCATCAGCTATGAGCTGCTCAAGTGGTGCGGCCGGTCCGATAACATTGCCACCCGCATCATCCGCCAGCCCGGTATCTGGGTGCAGCACCTGACCGTGTTTGAACCGGACGACAGCATGATCGAGGTGGCCATTGCCGCTGTGACCCCTGTGCTGCCCGAGGACCCGGAGGATGGCAGATGGTAATTGCTGGTTTGACCCCGCGCGAAGCGGTGCGGGCCGTGGAAGCCCGGCTTTCCGCTGCAGGGTGTCCGGATGCCGATTACGATGCACGGGAGCTGTTCCGCGTGGCAGCCGGGCGGGATGCCCGCCTTTCCGACCAGGTGCTGACCACGGAGGAAGCGGAAAAGCTGGAAGCCCTCTGCACGCGCCGTGAGCAGCGGGAACCGCTGCAATACCTGTGCGGGATCTGGAGCTTTCTGGATTTTGACCTTGCCGTTGGCCCCGGTGTGCTCTGCCCCCGGGCAGACACTGAGGTGGTAGCGGAAGCGGCTGCCAATACCCTGACGGGCATTGCAGCGCCCCGGGTGCTGGATCTCTGCGCGGGGACCGGCTGTTTGGGGCTGGGCGTCAAGCGCTTCTGCCCGGCGGCGCAGGTGACCTGCGTGGAAAAAAGCCCGGAAGCTTTTGTTTATCTGGAAAAGAACTGCCGCTGCGCCCTGAAAGGGCAGGGCGGGCAGACGGAGGACTTGCTGGAGCCTACCGCGTTTGAGCAGGCAGATGCCCCGGCCTTTGACTGGGGGCCGGCGCTGAACGCTCTGCGCGCAAAGGCAAAGCCAGCTTATGCGGTGCAGCCGGTGGAGGGCGACCTGTTCACCTACTGGCAGGGCCTGCCGGAAGGGCAGCTTGATCTGATCGTATCCAACCCGCCCTACCTCACCGCCGAGGAGATGCGGCATCTGCAGCCGGAGGCGGCGCAGGAGCCGGCCATGGCGCTGGAAGCAGGAAAGGACGGCCTTGTGTTTTACCGTGCCCTTGCAGAGCATTACCAGAATGCACTGCGGCCCGGCGGAGCATTGGTGCTGGAGATCGGCTGGCAGCAGCGGCAGGCTGTGGCGGCACTGCTGGCTGCAAACGGCTGGGCAGACATTGAATGCCGCAAGGATTTTGGCGGCAATGACCGGTGCATGATCGCCCACAGACCCGAAAAATAAAAGTGAAAATAGAAACAACTTCTTGTTGTAATATTTTGATTTTGTGGTATACTATACTGGAAAGTATACGGACAGCCCGCGCACGGCGGGCAGCAGGAAGAAAAGGAGCAGCACGCTATGGCAAAAAATCAGAACAACAACACCGTTGCCCCGGCGACCAAAAAGACCGAGCCGGAGGCCAAAAAGGATGCGCTGGCCACTGCGCTGGCCCAGATCGAAAAGCAGTTCGGCAAGGGTGCCGTGATGAAGCTGGGGGATAACGCCTCCATGCAGGTGGATGCCATTTCCACCGGCAGTCTGGGTCTGGATCTGGCTCTGGGCGTGGGCGGTGTGCCCCGCGGCCGCATCATTGAGGTGTACGGCCCGGAATCCAGTGGTAAGACCACGCTGGCTCTGCACATTCTGGCCGAAGCCCAGAAGCAGGGCGGCGAAGTGGCCTTCATTGACGTGGAGCACGCACTGGACCCCACCTATGCCGAAGCGCTGGGCGTGGATATCAACAATCTGCTGGTCAGCCAGCCGGACACCGGCGAGCAGGCCATGGAGATCTGCGAAGCACTGGTGCGCTCCGGTGCCATCGATGCCATCGTGGTGGACTCGGTTGCCGCCATGGTGCCGAGGGCTGAGATCGAGGGCGAAATGGGCGACAGCCATGTGGGCCTGCAGGCCCGCCTGATGAGTCAGGCCATGCGCAAGCTGACTTCGGTCATCGGCAAGACCAACACGGTCTGCGTCTTCATCAACCAGCTGCGTGAAAAAGTGGGCGTGATGTACGGCAACCCGGAGGTCACCACCGGCGGCCGCGCCCTGAAATATTACGCCTCGGTGCGCATCGACATCCGCCGCGTGGAGGGCCTGAAGGACTCTTCCGGCCAGTTCATCGGCAACCACACCCGCGCCAAGATCGTCAAGAATAAGGTGGCACCTCCGTTCCGTGAGGCAGAGTTCGATATCATGTTCGGCGAGGGCATTTCCAAGATGAGCGAACTCATTGATGTGGGCGTGAAGCTGGGCATCGTGCAGAAGAGCGGCGCATGGTTCAACTATGGCGATATCCGTCTGGGTCAGGGCCGTGACAACGCAAAGCAGTTCCTGAAGGACAATCCCGAGATCGCAAACGACATCGAGGGCCAGATCCGCGCCAATGCCGATAAGCTGTACGCATCCCGCCGCCCGGCAGGCAAGGGCGCTGCGGCCAAGGCCGAGGAACCCGCCAAGGCTGCAGATGCCAAGGAGCCGGTGGTCAAGGCTCCTGCCCGCAGCAGCGAGAGCGAACTGGATATCATGGTGGAGGACTAAATGTCCTTTTATAAACGCCGCCGCCCGAAGCAGGAAGAAGAAAAGTGCGCCGACCCGGCCAAGGCCCGCGCCCGCGCACTGGATGCGCTGGCCTCGCGCGAGATGTCCTCGGCACAGCTGTATGAACGGCTGTGCTATGGCTTTACCGAGCAGGCTGCAGCGGCTGCTGTGGCTGAGATGGTGGAGCTGGATTACGTAAACGATGACCGCTATGCCGAAGCCCGGGCACACAGCCTGCTTGCCGCCCGCAAGAGCCGCCGTGCGGCGGCTCAGAACCTGCGGCAGAAGGGCCTTTCCGGCGCACAGATCGAGCAGGCGCTGGAAAGCGTCTATGCCCCGGACGCAGACGGCGAAAGCCCGGAGCTGGAAGCTGCCGCCGCTCTGGTGCGCAGCCGCTACATGAAAAAGCTGGCCGATGGCCGCCGCGACCTTGTGGTGGCCGCCCTGCAGCGCCGCGGTTTTGCGTATTCGGTCATAAAAGAAGCGATAAAAAGAGCGGAAGAAGAATAAAAAGCACCCCTCAAAAGAGAAAGAGAGTATCATCCCCTATGAAAATTGCGTGTATTTCCCTTGGCTGCCCCAAGAATCAGGTCGATCTGGATGTGATGGTGCACATCCTGCTGTCTGCCGGCCACGAGACCGTGGCCGATCTGGCCGAAGCAGATGTGATCCTTGTGAACACCTGCGGCTTCATTGAGAGCGCCAAGACCGAAGCCATTGAAAACATTCTGGAAGCCTGCTCCTACAAGCAGCAGAACCCGGAGCTGAAGGTCATCGTCACCGGCTGTCTTGCCGAGCGCTACCGCAGCCAGATCGAGGAAGAGATCCCCGAGGTGGATGCGGTGGTGGGCTGTGCCTCCAACAAGGCCATCGACACCATCGTGGCCCGCCTGTTCCATGGTGAGGACCATCTGGAAAGCTACGGTGCCAAAAAGGACTTTCCGCTGGGCGGCAAGCGTGTCATCGGCACGCCTGCCCACTATGCGTACTTAAAAATTGCAGAGGGCTGCAACAACCGCTGCCACTACT
>ERZ1027010.987-NODE-987-length-10949-cov-4.472462_pt1 | contig 10949 bp, 10 predicted proteins | sample MGYA00519448_ERZ1027010 | MGnify/ENA primary metagenome ERZ1027010 (study PRJEB26926, sample SAMN06164694) | human gut metagenome | biome: ENVO:00009003; feature: ENVO:2100002; material: ENVO:00002003 | host: Homo sapiens | place: USA | collected 2012 ... | reverse complement strand
AGCCTTCGTCGGCAGCGTCAGATGTGTATAAGAGACAGCCTTATATCACCGAAAAGCTGAAGGATAAGGACAGATACAACACCATCTATTCTCACGAGGTAGGCTCAGCCGCCGCTCCTACTGCGGGACTTCACTTCACCGAAAACGTGTTTGCAAAGCTCCGTGAAAAAGGCGTTGACACTGCGTTTGTGACACTCCACGTCGGACTTGGTACATTCCGTCCTGTAAAAGAGGACAATATACTCGATCATAAGATGCACGTTGAGCATTACTCCATACCGCAGGAAACCGCCGATAAGATAAAGGCCTGCAGAGAGCGTGGCGGACGTGTCATTTCAGTCGGCACCACAAGCTGTCGTACACTTGAATCTGCCGCATCGCTTGACCCGAAGGGCGAGATCAAAGCCTGCTCGCACGATACGGGAATATTTATATATCCCGGCTATGAGTTTAAAGCGATAGACGGACTTATAACGAATTTCCACCTTCCCGAAAGTACGCTTATAATGCTTGTAAGCGCATTCTTAGGCAGGGAAAAGACTCTCAATGCTTATAATGTTGCGATACAGGAGAAATACCGTTTCTTCAGCTTCGGCGACAGTATGATAATAATATGATGAACATCGTTAAAGTAACCCTGCCCGAAAAGTGCAGGATAATTTGCGTCAGTGATATACACGCACATTATGATGAGTTTGCAAGGCTTTTGCGTAAGTGCGACTACAATAATGAAAGCGACTATCTGTTCATTCTCGGTGATATTCTGGAAAAGGGCAGGCAAAATATCGAAACACTGCACTTTATACAAAAATTATCCCGCGACAAAAAATGCGTATGTATCAAGGGTAACAACGATACGATGGTATCGTGTATGGCGTTTGACGATGAAAAGGAAAAGTTTCTCGAAAGGCTTACATACCGCCCTGTAAACGCTTATATGCAAATGGCGGAGAGCATCGGTATTACCGATTTAACGACAGATTTTGATAACAAGCGTAATGCTGTCAACCAAAAATTCGCTAAAGAACTGTCGTTCGTTTCGGGGCTTCCGACGGCTATAGAAACCGAAAAACACATTTTCGTTCACGCAGGTATAGAAAACCGCACGGACTGGGAAAACAGCTCAGAGCAGTTTGTCCTGTGCGCACCGTGGTGGATAAGAAGCGGTCACGCTCTTGATAAATATGTTGTCGTGGGTCACTTCCCGACCTATAATTTTGCAAGAGGAAAAAACACCAATCTGCCGATAATCGACACGGATAAAAGGATAATAGCGGTTGACGGCGGCTGTTCGGTAAAATCGGCAGGACAGATAAATGCTTTTATAATAACTAAGGACGGAGAAAGCTACAGCTATGACAACGTATTCGAGCCGTCCGAGCCGTGTGAAAAATGTACGGTCATCAAGGATTATACAGCCGCTCGGCATTATTCTTATCTTGATTATGAAAAGAGCGACCTTGAAATACTCGGCAAGTCAGACGGACTGGTGTCGGTGCGTGATAAGCACAGCGGCAACAGCGGACTTATACTTGAAAACTATATCGCCCAATGGGGTGACGGACATTATCACGGCTGGACTAATCTTGATGCGTTTGTTTGCGTTAATAAAGGCGAAACATTCTGCGTTTATTATAAGAATGAAAAATACTGCTATGGCATAGCACAAAGCGGAGAGGTAGGAATGATACCGCTTGACTGCGTTGCCGTATTTAAGGAGAAATATGTTTAAAGTATTAAAAACAGACGGTGTAGCAAGACGAGGAGAATTCCACACACCTCACGGTGTGATACAATCGCCGTTTTTTATGAATGTCGGCACATCTGCGGCAATCAAGGGCGGTATATCATCGCTTGACCTCAAAGACCTCAAGTGTCAGGTGGAGCTTTGCAACACCTATCATCTTCACGTTCGTCCGGGAGATGATATAATATATAAAATGGGCGGACTTCACAAGTTTATGAACTGGGATAGACCGATACTTACCGACAGCGGCGGATTTCAGGTGTTCTCGCTTGCGAAACTCAGAAAGATAAAGGAAGAGGGAGTATATTTCAACTCCCACGTTGACGGCAGACGTATTTTTATGGGACCCGAAGAAAGCATGAGGATACAGTCGCATCTTGTCTCGACGATAGCTATGGCATTTGACGAATGTATAGAAAATCCCTCGCCTTATGATTATGTAAAGAAGTCGGTTGACAGAACAACAAGATGGCTGCAGCGCTGTATTGACGAAATGGCAAGGCTTAATTCTCTGCCCGAAACGATAAACCGCCAGCAGATGCTGTTTGCAATAAATCAGGGCGGAACTTATGACGATATAAGAGCCGAGCATATGAAAACAATAGCGAATATGAACGTTGACGGCGTGGCTATCGGCGGACTTGCCGTAGGCGAGCCTACCGATGTGATGTACAGGATAATAGAAACCGTTATCCCGCACGCTCCGACAGACAAGCCCCGTTATCTTATGGGTGTCGGCACTCCGTCAAATATAATAGAAGCCGTTTACAGAGGCGTTGATATGTTCGACTGCGTTATGCCGAGCAGAAACGCACGTCACGCTACCGTTTTCACATGGAACGGTATCACTCACGTTACGAATCAGTGCTTTGAAACCGATTCACTGCCGATAGACCCCGAATGCGACTGTCCTACCTGCCGCAATTTCTCAAGAGCGTATATAAGACATCTGTTTAAATCGGGAGAGATGCTTGGCGGAAGGCTTGCCGTACAGCATAATCTATATTTTTACAATACGCTTATGGAGAAGATAAGAGCGGCAATCGAAGAAGGAACTTTCGAAGAATTCAGAAATCACTATTCACCGCTTTTGGCGTCAAAACTTGTCTGATTTTCTTATAATCATCACATAAGGGTGATATAATAACAAACTATGATTTAAAGCGAAAAGGAGAGCGTATGAAGCTTATAAATATAGGCTACGGCAACACTGTTAATTCCGACAGGGTAATAGCTGCTGTGAGTGCCGATGCCGCACCGGTAAAGCGTATAATTTCAGCCGCAAAGGATAACAACACAGCCATAGATGCGACCTGCGGAAAGAAAACCAAAACCGTCATAATAACCGACAGCAACCATGTAGTCCTGTCGGCACTTGATATATCGCATTTCACAGGCATAACCGCAGGTGAAGAGGTAAATGAATAACAGGGGGAAGAACAGTATGAACAAAGGATTGCCTATAGTAATTTCCGCACCGTCCGGCTGCGGCAAGGATACGATACTTGAACAGCTTTACAAGAAAAACTCAAATCTTACGCAGTCGGTTTCCGCTACCACAAGAGCAATGCGTGAGGGCGAAATTGACGGGGTAAGCTATCACTTCACGACTGCTGACGCATTTGAAAAGATGATAGCAAATGGCGAAGTGCTTGAATATACGCAGTATTGCGGCAACTATTACGGTACGCCTAAGAAAGCCGTTACGGATATGCTTGAACAGGGCAGGGACGTAATACTAAAGATTGAGGTCGAGGGTGCGATGAATATAAAGAAGATATTCCCCGAATGCGTGCTTATATTCATACTTCCGCCCTCAATGAGCGAGCTTGAAAGAAGGCTCAGAAAAAGAGGCACCGAAACGGAAGAAACTATCGCCGCAAGAATAGCGCAGGCAAGAAACGAGCTTCAGTTTGCAGACAAGTTTGATTATCTTGTAGTAAACGGCGAGCTTGAAAAGGCGGTAGATGATGTAAATATCGTTATCCTTGCGGAAAAGATGAACACAAAGCGTTCACTTTCGTTACTTGAGGAAATCAAGAAATCGTAATGAGCGGCCGCTATGATAAGGCTATCGTATCGGTAGTAGTCGATAAGGCGCTTTACAGCTTTGATAACGAGTTTGATTATTATCTTCCGCAGGGAGTTAAGGCAAGCGTAGGTCAGCGTGTTATCGTGCCGTTCGGCAAAGGCGGTAAGAAGCGTGTCGGCCTTGTGACCGGCTTTAAGCAGAATGCGGATTACGGACGGCTCAAGGATATATACTGCGTTATAAATGACGGAGTGATACTGGGTGACGAGGCTTTGCGTCTTATGCACTGGCTGAAGGACAATACCTTCTGTACTTATTTTGACGCAGTAAAGACTATCCTGCCCGGAGGTATGGCTCTGAATGTATCTCAGAGATATGCCATAAGCGATGAGTTCAGAAAAGCTCCGGACAGCTTTGCTCTTGAACCTGCAGAGCAGGCGGTATCGGCTATGCTCCTCGGCTGTAAAAGCGACAGAGAGCTTAACGATATGATCGAATACGGCTTTGACGAACAGCAGAAAAAGCTGATTGGGCGTCTTTCGGAAAAAAGCGTACTTGTTTCGCTTGATATTATAAAGCAGAAAGTAGGCAGTGAAACCGAAAAAAACGTCAGGCTGACAGATAGCTATCTCAGCGGCGAGTATGCCGACAAAGGCGGAAAGCCCCTTACCGCAAAGCAGAAAAAGGTAGCCGATTTTCTGACGGATGCCGATTCCGCATCAGTAAAGGAAGTATGCTATAATTGCGTTGTAACATCCGCCGTTATAAACAATATGGAGAAAAACGGCATTGTAGAATGCTTTGACAATGAAGTTTCACGCTCTCTTACCGCAGGAGCAAAGGCGGTAAGGAGCATTGACGATATAGTGCTGTCCGATGAACAGTCCGCCGTATACAGCGGAATGTCCGAGCTTATGGACAGCGGCAAGCCACAGTGTGCCTTACTGAAAGGCGTTACGGGAAGCGGCAAGACCACCGTTTTCTTAAAGCTTATCGACAAGGCGTTAAAACAAGGGAAAACAGCTCTTATGCTTGTTCCCGAAATATCGCTCACTCCCCAGATGGTGAGAAATTTTACCGATCTTTTCGGAAGTAACGTTGCGGTAATACACAGCAACCTTTCGCTCGGTCAGAGGACAGATGAGTACAAGCGTATCGAAAAAGGCGAGGCGAGGATAGTCATAGGTACAAGAAGTGCTGTATTTGCGCCGCTTGACAACATCGGTATAATCGTTATTGACGAAGAGGGCGAGCATACCTATAAATCCGAAAAATCTCCACGTTATCAGGCAAGGAGCATAGCAAAGCAGAGATGCTTTTATCATAATGCCACGCTTCTTTTAGCGTCCGCAACTCCGAGCCTTGAAAGCGCATACTTTGCGTCAATCGGCAGATACAAGCTGTTTGAGATGAAAAAGCGTTACAGCCAGCCGGTACTTCCCGATGTGTATCTTGTCGATATGAAGGTCGAGGTCGAAACCGGCAACCGTTCCAATTTCAGCAGGGCGCTTGCCGATGAGATAAAGAATAATCTGCAAAGAGGAGAGCAGACGATACTTCTGCTCAACCGCAGAGGTTACAACACCTATATGAACTGCATAAAGTGCGGCGAGGTGTATAAATGCCCCAACTGCAATATTCCTCTTACATATCATAAGACGAACAATTGTATGATATGTCACTATTGCGGCTATACCGAGGTATTCACAGGAAAATGCAAATCGTGCGGCTCGAAGTTCATATACAGCACAGGTACGGGAACACAGCGTATAGAAGATGAAATATCGACATTGTTTCCGTCCGCCAGAGTATTGCGTATGGACGCAGATACCACGATGAGCAAGTTTTCCTACGAAAAGAATTTCGATAAATTCAAGAACGGCGAGTATGATATTATGGTCGGCACTCAGATGATAGCAAAAGGGCTTGATTTTGAGAACGTGACGCTTGTCGGCGTACTGCTGATAGATAAATCGTTATACGCAGGCGATTATCTCGGTTACGAAAAGACGTTTTCGCTTATAACACAGGTGGTCGGAAGATGCGGCAGAGGCTCGAAAAAAGGCAGAGCGTATCTGCAGACCTTTTCTCCCGAACATTATGTTCTTAATCTTGCGGCTGACCAGAATTACGATGAGTTTTTCAGACAGGAATGCGAGATAAGAAAAGCACTGCTGTTTCCGCCGTACTGCGATATATGCGAAATAGGGCTTTCATCGGTTGATGAATCGGCCTGCAAAAAAGGCTCGGACAGCTTCGTAAAGCTGTTTATGAAAAATCTTGAGGGTCACGGTATCCCTATAAGAGTGCTTGGACCGTCTGCCTGCTCGGTGGCAAAGGTAAACGGCAAGTATCGCTACAGGATTATCATAAAATGCAGGAACAACAAAGAATTCAGATCGGTTATGAAGGCTACACTGCTTGACGCATATAAATCACCGGCACTTGATAAAGTCAGTTTCTTCGCTGATATGAACGGCGAGATTATATAAACAAAAGAAAGGATTTTTGAAATGGCAAAGAGAATAATAGCTAAGGACGGCGACGAATCGCTGAGAAAAAGATGTAAGGACGTTACTGTATTTGACGATAAGCTGTGGACGATGCTTGACGATATGTACGAAACAATGCAGGAGGCAAACGGCGTAGGCCTTGCCGCACCTCAGATAAGCGTACTGAGGAGAGTTGTGGTCATAGACGTAGGCGACGAACACGGAAAAATCGAGCTTATAAACCCTGTTATCACTTCTATGAAAGGCAAACAGCACGAGCTTGAGGGCTGTCTTTCAGTGCCGGGTATGTGGGGATATGTTGACAGACCCGCAAAGGTAAAGGTAAAGGCACAGGACAGATACGGCAAAGAATTTGATATTGAGGGTACAGAGCTTTTAGCGATAGCTCTGTGTCACGAAATCGACCATCTGAGCGGTATTCTGTTTACCGATAAGGCAGACGAACTGCTTACGTCCGAACAGCTTGAGGAACGTAAAAAGTAAGGGGGAAATCATTTGAACATAGTATTTATGGGTACTCCGGATTTCGCCGTATCGGCACTGGAGGAGTTACACAAGCATCATAATGTTATGGCTGTATTCACACAGCCCGACAAGCCTAAGAACAGAGGAAAGAAGATGCAGGCACCTCCCGTAAAGGAGTGCGCCGAAAAGTACGGTATCCCCGTATATCAGCCTCTGTCGCTCAGAAAGGGCGAGGATGCTGAGAAGTCGCTTGAGCTTCTTAAACAGCTTGCTCCGGACTGCATTGTTGTGGCGGCTTACGGTCAGATTCTTCCCGAAAGCATACTTGAGCTTCCGAAGTACAAGTGCATCAATATACACGCTTCGCTTCTGCCGAAATACAGAGGTGCCGCACCTATCCAGAAGTGCATCATAGACGGCGAAACAGAAAGCGGAGTCACAACAATGCTTATGGCAAAGGGACTTGATACGGGCGATATGCTGATGAGCAGGTCGGTTAAGATTACTCCCGATATGACCGGCGGAGAGCTTCACGACAGCCTTGCGGCTACAGGCGGAGAGCTTATAATCGAAACGCTGAAGGCCTGTGAGGAGGGTACGATAAAGCCTGTACCTCAGGACGGCAGCCTTTCGTGCTACGCAGGTCTCATCACGAAAGAAATGTGCAGGATAGACTTCTCAAAAAATGCAATTGATGTATATAATTTCATAAGAGGTATGTCACCGTCGCCCTGCGCCTATACTTTTATAGGAGATAAAAGATTAAAGGTTTACTTTGCGGTTATGACGGATATTACCTCCGACAAGCCGTGCGGAACTGTCATGAACGAAAACGACCTCACCGTAGTATGCGGCGACAAGAAATGTATAAGATTTACCGATGTTCAGGGAGAGGGCGGAAAGCGTATGAATACCGCAAGCTTTCTGAACGGCAACAAGCTACAGCGTGACACTGTGTTGAACTGATAGCGTCAAACGGAAAGGAGAACGGATATGGAATTTATACTTTATTTACTGCTGATAGCAGCCTTTATCTTTTCTATTTTTACCTCGATCAATGTAAAAGGTACTTTCAGAAAATACAACAAGATGCCAAGCTCAAGAGGAATGTCTGCCGCAGATATAGCAAGACAGATTCTTGACAGCAACGGACTTTATAATGTTCAGGTAACAAGAGTATCCGGAGAGCTTACCGACCATTACGACCCCAGAACAAACACAGTTGCACTTTCGGCTCCCGTTTATGACAGTGTATCTGTCGGAGCTATCGGAGTTGCGGCTCACGAGGTCGGTCATGCGATACAGTATGCCGAAAACTACACGCCTATAAGGATAAGAATGGCAATTCTTCCCGTTGCACAGTTCGGCTCATCGGCGTGGATACTGTTCTTCATACTCGGTATTGTGTTTAATATGCCGATACTCAGAGGCATAGGCATCGGACTTTTTGCGGCAATAGTGCTGTTTCAGCTGATAACGCTTCCCGTTGAGTTCAACGCAAGCCACAGAGCGCTTGCCACAATAAAGAACCAAAGCATACTGTTCGGTGCGGAGTATACAGGCGCAAAGAAAACGCTCACAGCCGCAGCAATGACTTATGTAGCGTCGCTTGCAGTGGCTTTATTACAGCTTTTAAGACTTATCGCAAGCTCAAGAAGAGATTGATTTGGAGAGATGAATGAAAACCGCAAGACAGATAACGCTCGACCTTCTTATCCGTATGGATACGCAGGGGGCATACTCAAATATAATACTTGACCACGCATTCACGCAAAATGATGCGGACAGGCGTGACAAAGCCTTCTCGGCGGCCCTTTTCTACGGCGTACTTGAACGCAGAATGACACTTGACTATCTTATACGCTATTATTCGGGAATCGAATTCGATAAGATAAAGACAGCGGTCGTTGAGATACTCAGAATGGGCTTCTATCAGCTTCTGTTCATGAATTCCGTGCCGGACAGCGCTGCGGTGAACGAATCGGTGGCACTTTGCGATTACTGCAACAGTACAAAGGCAAAAGGCTATGTTAATGCTATCCTCAGAACTTTTCTGCGTAATGAAAAACAGATAGATTACGGTAATCTTACAGGCGAAGCAAAGCTCTCTATCGAATATTCCTGCCCGAAATGGCTTGTGAAGAAGTGGAACAGCGAGCTTGGCGAGCAAAGAGCAATGCAGATGATAAACTCCTGCTTCGGCAGACCGCCGATATATGCAAGAGTAAATACCGTCAGATACGCTGTTGACGATGTTATAGGCGAACTTGAGTCCGAAGGAATATCCGCAGCAAAGAACAGCCTTATAGATGCCTGCATAGAGCTTGCCAACACCAAAGGGATAGAGCAAAGCTCCGCATATAAAAAGGGTATGTTTCATATTCAGGATATTTCGTCGCAGATATGCTGTAAAATTGCCGCTCCTATGTTTAACGAAACGGTTGTTGACCTTTGCAGTGCGCCCGGCGGCAAAACGTTCACCTGTGCCGAAATTATGAACGACAGGGGCAGAATATACAGCTACGATTTGTATGACGGAAAAGTTTCCGTTATTGCGAATACGGCTAAACGGCTCGGTCTTACCATTATAACAGCCGCAGAAAACGATGCGACAAAATTCAACCCCGATATACCGAAAGCTGACAGAGTGGTATGTGATGTACCGTGTTCGGGACTCGGCGTTATCAGAAGAAAGCCCGAAATAAAGTACAAGCCTATGAAACAGCTTGAAACCCTCCCCGATACACAGAGGAAGATAATAAACAACGCCGCTGAATATGTAAAACCGGGCGGAACTCTTGTCTATTCGACCTGCACTGTAAGCAGGACGGAAAATGACGATATAGTTGATGAGTTTTTAAAAGAGCACAGCGACTTTGTGCCGGTAGTTGTTCCTCTTAACATCAAAGGTCTTGAGGACGGCTACAAGAGAACAATGCTTCCTTGTGATGTGAACGGCGACGGTTTCTTCACGGCAACACTCAGAAAGGTGAAATAATACATATAAATGGAAAAAACAGATATTCTTTCGCTGTCGAAAGAGGAGCTGGAAGAAAAGATTCTGGCTATGGGCGAGAAAAAATTCAGAGCCGGACAGATATACGATTGGTTACATATTAATAAAGTAGAAGAATTTAGCAAAATGACCAATCTATCTGCACAACTCAGAGAAAAACTCGACGATATTTTTTGGATAAACTCACTAAAAATTCAAAAAAGGCTTGTATCTGACATAGATAATACGGTAAAATATCTTTATGGTTTATCTGACGGAGAAAAAGTCGAAACCGTACTTATGGAATACAAGCACGGCAACAGCATCTGTATATCAACTCAGGTCGGTTGCAAAATGGGATGTAAATTCTGCGCATCGACCAAAGCGGGATTCGTAAGGAATCTTGAGCCGAGCGAGATGCTGCTGCAGATATACGAAAGTGAACGTGACAGCGGACGAAAGATAAATCACGTTGTACTTATGGGAATAGGCGAGCCGCTGGATAATTTTGATAATGTTGTAAAGTTTCTCAGACTTTTATCGGCAAAGGACGATATGAGCCTGCGACACGTTTCGGTATCGACCTGCGGACTTGTGAACAGGATATATGAGCTGGCTGACCTTAAACTCGGCATCACGCTCTCTGTTTCTCTCCATGCGCCGACAAACGAGCTGAGAAGCTCTATAATGCCCATAAATGACAGATTCCGCATAGAAGAGCTGATGGAGGCGTGCAAGTATTATTTCAATACCACGGGCAGAAGAATCAGCTATGAATTTGCGCTGATTGACGGAGTAAACGACAACAGACAATCCGCAGACGCACTTCTTAAGCTGCTGAAGGGTCAGAACTGTCACGTCAATCTTATTCCGGTCAATGAGATAAAGGAAGGCGTATTTAAACGCAGTGCTTCTGTTGAAAAGTATAAACAAATGCTTATAGACGGCGGACTTAACGCTACGGTCAGAAGAACGCTCGGTGCGGACATCAGCGCCGCATGCGGTCAGTTAAGACGTGATAATAAGTAAGAAATCAAGGGAGAACCATTATATATGAAGGCTTACGCAAAGACCGATATAGGTAATTGCCGTGAAGAAAATCAGGACAGCTACTGGATAGGTGAGCTTGGAGATGACGCTATAGCGATTATTCCTGTCTCTTATACACATCTGACGCTGCCGACGAAGGCTTAGGTG
>ERZ1027010.974-NODE-974-length-11019-cov-11.011583_pt1 | contig 11019 bp, 9 predicted proteins | sample MGYA00519448_ERZ1027010 | MGnify/ENA primary metagenome ERZ1027010 (study PRJEB26926, sample SAMN06164694) | human gut metagenome | biome: ENVO:00009003; feature: ENVO:2100002; material: ENVO:00002003 | host: Homo sapiens | place: USA | collected 2012 ... | reverse complement strand
GAGATGTGTATAAGAGACAGTACTTATCCTGTTATCACCACTTTTTGACTCTTTATAATATAAATAAGTATCCACATTGGCATACATCATCTTGGGATTACAGCATAAAAAAGATAACAAAAACAACGCATCTTCCCCACTTACCATTGTTTCATCAAAAAGAAGTCCATTTCTTTCTAAAAAATCTTTTTTCCAAAATTTAGCGACTGGTCCATTGATTTTTCCATCCATTATCAACCTTTTGAGAACCATATCATATGTTGTTCCTAACATTTTTCCCCATCTGCATTTATGTTGACCATCAACCAATATCAAATCTGTAAAGACCAAATCCGCGTTTTCATAACCGTGAACAAATTGGTCAAACACATCTGTAATAATTGTATCATCGGAATCAACGAAATAAATATATTCCCCTTTTGCTTTTCTAATACCTTCATTTCTTGCAGAACTAACGCCACCATTTTTCTTTCTAAAGTATTTAAACCTTTTATGATTGTATGAATAGTCTGCACAAAACTCTCCAATTTCTCCTTTTGATCCATCGTCTATCAATATACATTCGTACTCTAGTTTTTCAATACAATTTATAGACTCAAAACATCTCTCTAATATAAAAGGTTCCGTATTATAGATTGGCACAATAAAAGATAGCTTCATTAGTCCCCCTTATTTCTCGATAAAATCACTTTTTCTTTTCCATACATTATATATCAATATTCCGGGTAAAAAGGATATAGACACAAGCAGCTTAGTTTTAATATTACTATACAAAAATTTTGCCGTATATCCAGCAAATTTTCCGTACACAATATACTGAATTGCACCTTTTATGCGATATTTCCATTTAAGTTCCGGTTGCATAAACTCAATTGCCCTATTCATGCAACCAACTGGAGATTTAATATTATTAAATCTCCTATTTTTTGTAAGCCCATCTACTTGGTAACTTCCCACATAAACTACTTTATTAATATGAACCATCATATACTTTCTCGCCATTCTGATCCAAACAATATCTTCTCCAAGAAATTTTTCATCTTGATATTCCGGAAATGGGAACTCACGAAGGCACTCCGTTTTAAATACTTCAGCCTTATCCGCTTGGGTATCATCAGAATTAATCCTAGCATCTATGTATGATGCAATTCTTTCATCCGGAACAAACTTTTTCCCGTTTATCTTTCCATTTGGATAAGATCGCAAAAAGGCATACCCACAAATATTGCTTCGATTTTCATATTTTCTATGATACCTTAAAATAGTTTCCACAGCATCAATCGTCAGTGCATCATCTGAATCCACAATAAAAGTCAATTCAGCTTCAATTTTCTGAACCGCATAATTCAACGCAGTATGTTTACCACCGTTTTCTTTGTAAAAATATCGAATTGGAAAATCAGAACCTAATAGCCAAGCTTTCACAACTTCTTGTGTATTATCCGTACTCCCGTCATCTACAATTACCCATTCAAAATCTTTGCATGCTTGCTTTTTCAGTGAGTCGTACAGTTGCGGCAACATCCCCGCACGATTATATGTAGGGGTTAATATAGTTAAAAGCATCCTTTACTCCTTCATTTGCAGTTCAATGTCTGCATTTACAATTTCTTCGCCAGTTTTATACTTTAACTGCTCTTTACTGGCTTCACTCAGTCCATTATTAACAACACAATTCAAATCGCATGTGCTACATTTATCTAATTCCTCTTTTGTGACTTTACCATCACGATAATCTCGACAAATTTCAAGTTCATACATACTATATGGATATTTTGTAAACAAAGCTTTAAACTTATGTATCAATACCCATGCGGCAGGCTTCCAGATGTATTTGTGCATAGCAGGAGAAGCGGAACCAATCATCCAACAATCTCGATCACAACAACGAACTTTTTTTCGAACCCTCTCCGCTTGTTCACTATGCCATAATTCATCCCAACTTTGTGTATTCAAATTTCCCATAACTTCTTTATCTTTCGTTCCATTACACGGCATGACATCGCCGTACGGATCGATAAAGAATGTATCAAAACTCATGTCGCAAGGCAACAAACGTTTTTGCCCATAAATGTAGTTGATTAAACCGTGGTTAAAATAGGCACGAAACCATTTTTTAGGGCTATTGCTCCGAAGTAATTCATTAACTAAACATTCAAAATTCTTAGCAACCATTGGACGATCATATATGATGTTCTTTGCCTCAACAAAATAGAAACTATTATGTAAAGAAGCAGTTGCAAATTCCATCCCCATCTCATCAGAAATCTTGTATAACGGAACTAAATCTGGCGCATTCTTGTCCTGTACCGTCATCCCAAATCCTACATCCTTCATCCCCATCTCACGCAATTTTTTTAACGTACTATAACCACGTTGATAGCCATTCTGCAGACCGCGAATTTCATTGTTAGTCTGCTCCAGCCCCTCAATAGAAATGCGAATTCCAATCTGCGGAAACTCTTTACATAAATCGACAATGCGATCCGTAAAAAATCCATTAGTTGAAATAACAATCCTATCCGACTTCTTGTACAATTCACGTACAATGTCCTTTAGATCCGCGCGAATAAATGGTTCCCCACCAGTAATATTTGTGAAATACATCTTAGGTAGCTTTTTGATAGTTTCAATACTAATTTCCTCTTCCGGCTTGGAAGGCGCTTTATAGCGGTTACACATAGAGCACCGCGCATTACAACGATAAGTAACGATGACCGTACCATTTAACTTCTTTTCTTCAGACACGATTAACTCTCCTAACTCTCTCTTTTAAGAATATTTCGATTTTATTTAAGAACCACTTGGCACATACCGAGAACACAACCGAACCGCAGATAACTGCAACAGCCGTGAAGATATATGCCAACAGACCATTTCCAAATAGATGAACAAGGTGTAACTTCTCAAGTACACGATAAATTACCATATGGCACAGGTAAATCTCGAAACAGATACCACCGAGGAATTTTGCAACCGGATTGACCAATACCCCCCCCCTGTATTACATCCGAGAGTATACACCAAACTCACAAAACAAAAGAACAATATCGTAAGTGTAGACGCACCTATCGCAAAATAAGCAGCTATAGCAAAGAACATAGTTACACCAACGACCACTTTATGCTTCAGTACAAAATTACCCAACTCCTTTCGATAGAGATAACATAAACCTCCAACGATAAAATAAATTGCATCATAAATAATATTTGTTCTTGCGCTAAACTTAATTACATGATTTGCATCAAAAAAATAACTACTGCATACCCAATTAAATACCAGTGCTACTACTGCCACGCTCCACGCTCGCTTTTTGTTTCCAATTAGAAAACAAAAAAATGGAAATAACATATAGAACACAAATATAACAGCTAATGTCCAACTCACACCGATAACCGAAATATTTGCATTCGGTAAAAGTCCCTGACACAAAGTTATGTTTGCAAAAACTTCAAACAAAGATTCCTTACTCGGCGAAATTACAAAATCCAACGTGCAAAGCAATGCAAAATACGGCCAGATTTTGATGTACCGTTTCTTGTAGAAATCCTCTACACTAATTTGCTGGTCAATAATTCTCTGATAATAGCCGCAGCACATACCAAAACCACTGACCATCATAAAAAAGAAAACGAGGTTTGTGAAAGACGGAATAAGCCGCTCAAACACAAATCCTCCTATCCCATATTCTCCATTTACAAGGACATGCATCAGAACAATGCCTATAATAGAATATGCCTTCAAACCATCTATTCCCTCGTATCGCTCCACTTTTGTAGCCACAAGTTTCCTCCCCGCATACCAGCCTTATTGATACACCGTTATAATTTTTTCACAATACTCATCAATGGTATCGAAGCTGATGTTCTTACAGTTCTTGCTATATTCTTCGCACAACTTCTTATCACCCCAGAGCTTCTCGATCTTCTGCTTCAGATCTTTAGCATTGCCGCTCTCAAACAGTTCACCGGTCTTGCCAACCTGAATCAGTTCTGGGATACCACCAATGTTCGCACCCAGTACCGGTGCGCCGTACATCTGGGATTCCATCACAGAGAACGGACAATTTTCGTACCACTCAGACGGGTAAATGGAGAACCGCGCCTCACGGATGAGCTTTTCCAACCTCTCGCCCTTCTGGAAGCCAACGTTTTTGATGTTTTTAATACCATTTACTGTCTCGTCCAGCGGACCAGCGCCGGCGAAAATGAACTGAACATCCGGCAGTTCCTTGCAGACCTTAATGAGTGTGCCAATGCCCTTTTCTTCAGAGAAACGGCCGAAGTAAAGGACATATTCTTTCTTTTCCACGTCTTTAGGCTCTACTTTCTCCACGAAGTTGTGCATTGCAATTGTCTTGGTTGCAAACAGCGGATTCGTGTCCATCTTGGTCTTCAGGAACTCCGAGCAGCAAATAATCTTGTCAATATACTTGTATACTCCATTCCCTTTCCAGAACTCCGCTTCCATCATGCCAACGACAGATTTTGCAGTAGAACCATGAACACATTTTCCCTTTACACAATTCATGAAATGACCGCCGAGACACTTCTCACAGTTTTCATGTGTGATAGGGTTCTTTAATTGATGATTCGGGCAGACCAGCTGGTAGTCATGTGCCGTGAAGATAATCTTACACTGCCTTCCGGTCTCCTTGCGCCACTTCACGATTTCCAAAATAATGGAAGGTGTCAGCTGGTAGTTAAAATTGTTCAGGTGACAGACATCCGGCTGGAAGTCATCTAGTACTAGTCTTAATTTTTCTCTTGCTTCCTTGCTATAGATGGTCTTGATCAGGTAAGTCAGCTTACTCAGTTTGCTGCCACCGTGGAAGTCCATGTCACTTGTGTAAGCATTGACACGGTTGCCCACGCAGCGGCCTTCGTGCTCCATTCCGAAGTACTGAACCTCGTGTCCATGCTGTTCCAACGCCTCACCCAACTTAAATATGTACGTCTCGCTGCCACCGTTTCTGAATAAAAATTTATTTATCTCGATAATACGCATATTATCCTCTTTTCCTTGTTGTAGATTTTTCAAGTCACTGTCAGCCTCTATCACACTTTTTGATAATTTCTTATCTTCACAAATTTATTCGGATACAGAAAGAACTCCAACCACTTCGTTTTCTTCATAATCCAAGCCGCAATGATCGGACCTATAAAACTAATTCCTAGTCCCAGCACCACATGAATCGCAGAACTTCCGATGCCTAATTTCAGTAAGGCAGATCTCATTGGTGCCGCAAACAACGTATGCATCAGAAAAATTGGCATTGTGTATTTTGCAAGAAAATCCACGCCTTTGCCAAGTCTTCCTTCACCTCCCGCCGCCATCAGGATAACGGCTACACAAGCCAGCAATCCCATTGCGAAAGAAATCACACTGCCACTGATTTTCGCTGTATATACCACAATGCTCAAAATTATAAATAGCAAGCCGAATATCGTTCCTTGTACCTTGCTACCCTTCAGTTGCACATTAAACGCACAAATACTCATACCGAGTACAAACCAGATTTCGTTTGAAAGAACCGCTGATACAACGTAAACGCTGTACTCCTCCCCCGACAAAATCAAGGCTTTTGCAGCTAGTGCAACTATCAATCCCCCTGCGGTAGCTTTCATGCCGCTAAAAGTCGGCGTGACTAGGAAGATAAAGAACAACGCATATAAGTACCAATACGGAGCAGTCGGGTGAAAAAATAATGTATCACCGAGATTTCCAATCAGATCATTAACACTGCTTGAGAACATCTTTTTTAGCATCCATGTAGCAGTCGTAAAAGTCACATAGGGTATGCCAAGTGCCAATGCCTTTTTCACTGCATTTTTGCGCCAACTTTTCATGTTGTTTACTTTACTGCACTTCTGATACAGGTATCCGCTACAAACGAAAAACAGCGGCACATGGAAGTAGTAAATCGTTGTGTTAAACCATTTGTACAAATCATTTTCAGGCAGAATACTCGCCTTCACCATGCTCTGAAAAAAATGCCCCACCACAACCAATATACAGGCGATTACTTTTACATCATCGACCCACTTTTCCCTTGTTTTTACCGCAATCTGTTTATTCATGTATTGTCCCTTTTGTTTTCTATTTCACAACCTCTGTTCAGATGAAGCACGTCCAATGTGTTGTTCATAAACCGGAGTTCTCCATACAAACGCAGGTAGTAACACTGAAAGTCCTTATGGAAAAATCATCTGCTGTTGCTGAAAACAGATTCTGAGACCAAAACTGTTCTCGCAGCTCACCCCAACCATCAAAAAGTGCTGTAATTACGCTATTTCCCCGGTATTTTTACTATGCATATCTCACCACCCGCATTCGGTTAGAGGAGAGTATTTATCATCAATATCCGCACTACTTTTCACTCCCATACACGTTCAACGTTTCTTCAACAACTTCATCCCAATTATATTTACTGCAGATATAATCTGCCGCGTGTTGCTTTAGCTCAGATACCATCTTGAAATTATCACAAGCATCTTGCAATTTATCTCGTAAATCATTGATATCCGATCTTTTAAAAACAATCGCTTTATCTTCTACGACCTCAATACACTCAGGAATATCCGAAACAAGACAACAATTTCCATAACTCATAGCTTCTAGTAGACTCAGCGGCATTCCCTCCAAATCTGACGGTAATGTATAAATATATGCATTGCTATACAATTCGTCCAATAGCTGTCCCTGTACAAAACCAGTAAAAATAATGCGTTGGTCATCCCTTGCTAATTCTTTCAATTCTTTTATAAATGAATCTGTATCACTGGAGCCCCCCGCAATTACAAGCTTCTTTTCTGTATTTACAGACTTGAATGCTTTTATTAGATATTGAAGACCTTTTTCTGGCACCAAACGCCCCAAAAACAGAATGTAGGAATCTTTTGTCAACCCAAATTTCTGATTAATGAACTCCTCCCTTCTGATTTCAGGCCTATTTACTCCGTTCGGTATAAAAAATGTTTTTCTGCCATATGTATCTCGAAAATATTCTTGAACACCTTTGCTTAATACAATAATCCCATCAGCATATTTTACTGCATTACGTTCGCCTTGCCGAATAAATTTAGATCCCAAACCAACTTTCCATTTCTCTCGCTGCCAATCTAACCCATGAATCGTCACAACGACTTTTTCCCCAAACAGCTTTGGAATCCATGCAAAAAATGCTGGTCCTTCTGCATGAATATGTACCACATCATATCTCCCAAACGCGCTACATACTGCTGCAAAAAAAGATGAACTTACAGCCGCAAGTCCGCGCCGTTCAATGGTCGGAACAGACTTCTGACGGATTCCCTCGTACTCCGTTTTACCAGCATCGTCATATTCTGCACCACTCACATGATGGCCTGCTCTGTTGTAACAGGTCACGTCACAGCCATTCTGTGCCATTCGGGTGCAGAGCTCTTTGACAACGATTTCTACTCCGCCTTCTCTCGATAATCGCTTCTGTCCGAACATCGCAATCGCAAGTTTCTTACTCATAAATCTTTCCCACAATCCCACTCAATTTCTTCATCAATTTCTTCATCAATTTCTCAGCCAACACAAAGAACGGATAGGCTTGCTCACCTGTCCGCTGGCTGTCACCCCACCCTCTTGGTCGAAATTTCTTCCTGTGCGGCATTTCTGCCGCTCAGAAAGATCATTCGTTCATTCCCATATGGATGACATCATATTGATTCAGGTGCAACTTAAAATCCGATGATTTACGGATTTCTAATCCCGAAAACATGTTTTCAGAATCACATCCTTTGCTATAATACGCGGCAAGCATATTTGCAGCATAGGATTTCCCAAACCTTCCCATAAATGCCCTCTCCTTTCCCATTTACCGCTCACATCGCACCTTCATGTCTCAGCACGACTCCCACTGTTTTGCACAATATTTTCACATCAAGTTCCAGGCTCCAGTTCGCAATATAACTGCGATCAAGTGCTACCACCTGTTCAAAATCCGTAATCTCACTGCGCCCACTTACCTGCCACATCCCGGTGATCCCAGGTTTGATTGCCAGGCGACTTCTGTGGTGCAACTCGTATTTCACCCACTCATCTTCCGTTGGTGGACGTGTACCTACCAGAGACATATCCCCTTTGAGTACATTCCAGAACTGTGGAAACTCATCGATGGACCAGTCACGGATCTTATTTCCAAGCCCCTTTTTTATTGTTCCATCCGGCAGACGCCTGCTACCGATGATACGCGGATCAAAATCCAGTTTAAACATCATTCCATCCGATACTCGGTTTTCTGCAGCAAGCACTGCTTTGCGCTCCTCTGCATCCAAATACATACTGCGGAATTTATAGCACGTGAACTTCTTACCGTTCTTTCCAATCCGGGTCTGTCCGAAAAAGATGGGACCAGGCGACTCATGATAGATCATCGGTGCAAGGATCAGTAACAGTATTCCAGTAATGATACAACCAACGATACCTCCGAGAATATCCAGCAGCCGTTTGAGAAATAATTCCCAGATACTCACAGTACGGATGCTCGTGGTCAATACCGTATATCGTCCCAGATTTTCTACAAACTGTTTGTTCGCCGCCAGATCCATACGATTGGCAAGTTTTAGATGAACCGTTACCCCCATCTCGGTCAGCTGGTCTATCCATCCATCTACCCGTTTATCACTTGGCTGCAAATCAATAAATACTTCATCCACCCATGCATGGCACAGGTAATCCATAACGGATTCGCCCTCTGCCACAAATGGGATGTCCCCCAGTTTTTCCGGAAGTGTTTTATTTTCGTTGACATCAATCACTGCAATCCCACGAATCTGAAACAGATCATAGCTATGATTTTCGATATCCTCCCGTATCTGAGGAAGACTCGCCCAGTCTGTCAGAATAACGATAGAATTCTTTTTTCCCAGACGCAGATTCCGCAACACATGACGTTTCCACAAAATTCTTATTCCATAACTGATTATAGCATAAAATATGGCTGTCAGAAACAGTGTAATACGAGAAAAATCCCCCGCATCTTTCACAAAAAAAAGATAAAACACGGCAAACAGAATTACCAGACTCACCTGCCGCATCGTTGCCGCCAGTTCTATAAGCAGTCCACGTTTGAGTACATTCTTACATGTATTTAGGAAAAACATCATGCATACATCTATCAGGATCAGTACGATTGCCAGATTTCCATACACAGAATTAGAATATACATTCAGATTCCGGTGTCTGACAAGATATGCCATAAAAAAAGAAACCTGCAAACACAGAATGTCCAGTATTACAAAATCAATGTGTTTGATCCAGCTGTTTTTTGTTCTCTGATACATGATGTCTCCTTTCTTTCGGTTTGAGCTTAGACGATTGCGAAACTCCGGGCTTTCGCTGCTCCCATGGGGCAGCCGGAGCCTGGAGTTTCGCAATCTCCTAGGTTTTCCCTAATAGGGTAGAGGGAGAATAATTATCTCGCCCCTCCCATTGAACCGTACGTACGGATCTCGTATACGGCTCTACAACTTATATTCCAACTTTTGCTAAGTAATAGGATAAGGGATTGAGCAGACCAGCTCCATCTTTTATCCTATTTTCAAGTAAATCTTTACTGATAATGAAATTCACCACGTTCATTCCACTTCTTCTATACCACCCAAGTCTTGAATTCGCAACTTTATGAATATCTTCCTGACTGTATCCGTTTCGGTTCTTCCAGTTTAGATAACTTAGGTTTCTGTAGATGGTTTTCGGCTTCTTCCATTGCTTCATGACTATCATTCTTATTTTGTGTCTTAGCCACTGTCCAAGCTCTTCCACAAATTGCTTCATCAACCCGATTCTAAAGTAATTAATCCATCCTCGCACAATCTCATTTACTCGCTTGATTGTAACCACAAGAGGTCTTGCTATTGCTTTCCCTCTCTTCAGATATTCACACAGCTTCTTTTTAAGCTTCTTTTTCTTTTCATTGGTAGGTTTTACTTTCCACTCTCCACCGTTTTTCAGAAATGTGAATCCTAGGTATTTGCTTCGCATCGGTCTGACTACTTTCGTTTTTGTTGCATTTACTTTTAGAAATAGTTTCCGTTCCAGCCAATCACTTATGGAGTTCATCACCCGGTTAGCCGCCATTTCACTTTTAGTGAAAATTAATACATCATCTGCATACCTTGTAAAGCGGAGTCCTCTATGTTCCAGTTCTTTGTCCAGCTTGTCCAAGTAGACATTTGAACATACGACTGAAAGAGGACCTCCTTGCGGCACGCCGGTAATAGTTGCTTTTTCCAAGCCGTTTTCCATTACACCTGCTTTCAGATATTTCCGAATCAGATTTAATGTGGTACTGTCATTTACTTGTTCTCTTAGTATCTGAATTAATTTGTCGTGATTTACCTTGTCAAAAAACTGTTCTATATCTATATCCACTACCCATTCATACCCATCATTCAAGTATTCCAATGCCTGTCGAATGGCATCATGACAACTTCTTCCGGCTCTGAATCCATAACTATAGTCACTGAATATCTCTTCATAAATATCAGATATAGGCTGTGCTATTGCCTGCTGGATAGTTCTGTCAAGTGCTGTGGGTATTCCCAATGGTCTTTTCTTACCATTGTCTTTCGGAATGTATACTCTTCGGACTGGTTTCGGTATATATGTTCTGTTTCTAAGAGATGTAACGATTTTCTCTCTGTTCTTCCTTATATAATCTCCCAGTTCTTCTACAGTAACTCCATCAACACCACTCGCACCTTTATTGGCAACTACCTTTTTATAGGCTCTGTTCAGATTTTCTTTTGACAAGATCACTTCAATCAATTCCATTGTTGTTACTCCTCTGACTTATCCTAAAATTCATACATAACACCCCTCTAAGTATAAACAGTATTCCTCGGTTACGTTCCTACTTTTCCTGTCCACTCGATTTCTGGCTCATGTATTATTTTAAACATAACGATTCGTACTATAAATCGTTTCAGTCCTTCGGCTTTCGCCTACTATGACATCATCTGACTCCCTCTCTAAACCTTTTTT
>ERZ1027010.957-NODE-957-length-11149-cov-3.970074_pt1 | contig 11149 bp, 9 predicted proteins | sample MGYA00519448_ERZ1027010 | MGnify/ENA primary metagenome ERZ1027010 (study PRJEB26926, sample SAMN06164694) | human gut metagenome | biome: ENVO:00009003; feature: ENVO:2100002; material: ENVO:00002003 | host: Homo sapiens | place: USA | collected 2012 ... | reverse complement strand
CCTAAGCCTTCGTCGGCAGCGTCAGATGTGTATAAGAGACAGGGCGTATACGGGGAGGACGCCGACAAGGACGGAACCGCTCTTAAACTCGGCGAGCGTATGGCGGAACTGTTTCCGTCTCTGCATTTTTCCGAAAAGGGAATTGCGGAAATGGACAGAATTTTTCAGTTGTTTTTTGCGCCCGACGAAACGGCGCCCGACGACAAATGAGCGAACCGACGCTGCGGCGCATAAAGCGCCGCAGCGCTTTTTTTGCGGTTGAAATCTACGTCGGAACACAGACGCTCCCGTAGGACAAGGCGACAGGCAAGGGAGGTCGAGCTTTGAAGAACGGTGAAAATCTGCCCGTTTCCGTTTGACATTTTTCGCAATTGCTGATATAAATAAATGATTGTAAGAAAATCGGTTTCAAGCCAATATGACGACGTTAAACAAAAAAAATTCTTTTGCAGAATATATAAAGATATATGCCATGCTGACACTTGCGGGGACGCTTATGGCGCTGGGAATCTATGTCTTCGTGCTGCCCTGTTCCGTTGTGGCGGGGGGCATAGGCGGACTGAGCAACATCCTGTATTATACCTTTAACATACCCGTGAGCATAGGCAGCATAGCGCTGAACGCGCCGCTGCTGATTGCCGCGCTGTTCAAACTCAAAAAATCATATTCAGTCAGGACGGTTTTCGCCTGCGTGGTTTATTCGTCGGTGACGCTGCTCTTTGAAAAAATAAATTTCTTTCAGTTTTCGGACAGCAGGATTATCGGCGTGGTAATGGGGGGAGCGCTTTCGGCTGCGGCCATAACGGTTGCTTACTTTGCCGGCGGCAGCAACGGAGGCAGCGAAATCGTAACCGGACTGGTCAGCGTCAAAAATCCCCACGTGGAAATGGGCAAGGTTCTGCTTATCTTCAATCTGGGAGTTTACGCGCTCGCGTTTGCGCTGCAAAGAGAATTGATGCAGGTGCTTTACTCGCTGCTGATGTCATACGTGACCTCCTTCTGCGTCAAAATTTTTATGAACGGGATAGACCCCGTGCTGAAATACACGGTGATAACCAAAAAATCGCAGGAGCTTGACGCGGAACTTTTCAAGGTTTTCAAGAGAGGCGCCACGAATATAGAGGTAGTGACCGAATACGGCGAGCCTACCGACAGAAAGGTTGTTATCGTCGTCATACAGTACCGACAGAATCAGGTGTTCAAGCGTATTTTGCGCAAGGTGGACGAGGAGTGCTTCGCATTTTGCACTTCGATAAACACGGTGTTGAACAAGCCCGATTTCAATAAGAGATACAAATAATATGAAAGAAAAAAAGAGCTTCAAAAAAATATTCAAGCCGGCGTCTACCGTTTTTCTTGCCGCGCTGTTCCGCGCGGTGGGTATACAGCTTTTTCTGCTGCCCAACGCGATAACTCTCGGCGGAGCCGTGGGCGTTGCGTCCACGCTGTCCTGGCTTTTCAAGGATACGCTGCCCGACCTCATGGGGGCGTTTCTCGTGGTGATTAACATACCGCTTGTAATCATCAGCTATTTCAAAACGGGCAAGAAATTCGCGCTGAAAACAGGCATATGCCTGTTGCTTATGGGGGGAATGATGGAGCTTCTCGGATTGTTCGACGTTGCGTCCCTGGTGGGCACTGTCGGCGCGGGAGAGGACAAGGTGCTTTTCGCTCTTATCGGCGGCGTGCTGTGCGGACTGAGTCTGCCCATGATGCTGTCTATTCAGGCGTCGACGGGCGGCTCGGACATAGTTGCGCTTTTGCTCCAAAGACACAAGCGCGGAACAAACTCCATGCGCGTCATTCTTTACATAGACCTGGCTACCATTCTGGTTGCCGCTCTTGTTTCGCAGTTTTTCATCAAGGGCGAAGGCTTTGACGGCTTTTCGGTGTTCGTGTATTCGATAGCCACGCAAATCGCAAGCGAAATCGTGCAGGAAATGATTTACAAAGGTTATTCCTCGGCAATGGGGCTAAATATCGTCACCTCCAAGCCCGTCGAAGTGTCGGAGGCGCTCAAAACCAAGCTCGGGAGAGGCGTAACCAACATACGGGTGGAGGGCGCGTATTCGCACGAGGAAAAAACAATGGTTATGTGCGTCGTCTACAAGCGGCAGTTGAACCGCGCAAAGCACATAATCAAGGAAACGGACGAAAACTCCTTTGCAACGGTGTTTACGGTAAGAGAAGTAGTGGGCAAGGGATTCAAAAATACGGAAACAGAGCTTGAAGAGGATATTCAGATAGATATCGACGACAAAATGTCCAAAAACTCCTGATTTGCGCGTCCTTGACGGGACGCGCTTTTGTGTTGCAAGTCAGTTTGCGGAGTCGGCAAACCGTCTCAAAACGCATTGTCAAAAATTGTTAATTTTTTGGTTCGTTTTGTATTGACAAAGCGTGCGGCAGGGCTTATAATTATATCGATAAAAATTTATCGATAAACGGACGGGACAATGGAGCAATCGAAATCTATTTCCAAAGCCACATTAATAAGACTGCCGGGATACCTTCGTTTTCTCAAAACCTCCAATCTCGGCGGAGAGGATTACATTTCCTCCACCACGATTGCGGAGGGGCTTAATCTCAACCCCATTCAGGTGCGGAAGGACCTTTCTCAGGTGAGCGTAGCCGACGGCAGACCCAAGCTCGGCTTCAAGGTAAGCGAGCTTATTTCCGACATGGAGAATTTTCTCGGCTACAACAACACGAAGGAGGCAGTGCTCGTGGGGGCGGGGCTTTTGGGAAAAACTCTTTTGTCGTACAACGGCTTTTCCAAGTACGCGCTTGAAATAGTGGCGGCCTTCGACGTCAATCCGGAGCTTGTCGGAAAAACAATCAACGGCAAGCAGATTTTCCCCATGAGCGAGCTTGCGCATATAGTGAGGCGCATGAACATAAAAATGGGTATAATAACCGTTCCCCGAATCTGCGCGCAGGAGGTCTGCGATTTGCTTGTGGGGGCAGGCGTCAGGGGAATATGGGATTTTGCGCCCGTGCATTTGGACGTGCCCGATTACGTGGCAATCAAATACGAGGATTTAGCGACAAGCTTTCTGGTTTTAAGCAATCAGCTGTCGAAAAAATTATCAGAAGAACAAGGAGAAAACAAAAATGACGATTAAGGTGTGTGTGGGCAGCTCCTGCCATTTGAAAGGCTCTTATGACGTGATTGAAAAGCTCAAAGAGGTTATCGACAGGTACGGCGTCGCGGACAAAGTGGAGCTTATGGCGAGCTTTTGTCTGGGCAATTGTCAGAACGGCGTTTCCGCTACCTGCGACGGCGAGCTGCTGAGCAATCTGAGACCGGAAAACGTGGAAGAGGTGTTTTTGCGCGACGTATTTCCCAAGCTGGAAAAATAACGCGGAGGTGAAAAATTATGGGACAGTATCTCGAATTTAAGCCGAGCAGCTGCAAAAACTGCTACCGCTGTCTGCGCGAGTGCCCCGTAAAGGCGATTAAGGTGGTGGACCAAAAGGCGGTCATCATGGAGGAGCTTTGCATCCTGTGCGGAAAGTGCACCTTTGTCTGCCATCAGAACGCCAAGTACGTGCACGGCGAGCTGGAGGAGGTCAAGCGTCTGCTCAAAAAAAATAAAAGGGTGTATGTTTCCGTCGCGCCGTCCTTTGTTTCAAGCTTCGGAATAGAGGATTTCGAGGTGATGAGAACCGCGCTCAAAAGACTCGGCTTTTTCGACGCGGAGGAAACGGCGCTGGGCGCGGCTGCCGTCACGGAAAAGTACGAGGAGCTTTTGAATAGCGGAAAATACCGCAACCTCATTTCGTCGGCGTGTCCCGCGGTAAACAGGCTGATAGAAATTTATTATCCCAAAGCGTTGCCTTTCCTTGCTCCCGTAGACACGCCCATGGTCGCGCATGCCAAAATGATAAAGAAACGCGACAAGGACGCGGTGGTTTTGTTTGTGGGACCCTGCATAGCCAAAAAGCGCGAGGCGCGCGCGAGCGTTCTTATCGAAAACGTGCTCACCTTTGAAGAGCTTGAAATGTTTTTCAAGAGCGAGGGCATAGACCTTAAAAAAATCCAAGCGGAACTCAAAAATGAAGAACGCGGCGCGGAGGGAGAGCTTTCCGCGAGGAATTATCCCATCAGCCGCGGCATAATAAAATCCTTCAAGGACGCGAGGAGCGACTACGAATACATAGCGGTGAGCGGAGTCACAAACGTAATGCAGGCTCTCGAAAGCGTGGACGACCTGTACAACGTGTTTTTGGAGCTTAACGCCTGCGACCACGCCTGTATAAACGGTCCCTGCGCGGTTAAACGCGCGGGCGGCGCGGTGAGGGCGAACATAGCGGTCAGAAATTACGCGCACAAGGGGGACGGCGAGCTTAAACCGGACTCTGAAGGAATCGATTTAAGCTGCAACCATTACGCCCTGAACAATGCCAATCTGTTTGTGCCCGAGCGCGAAATCAAAGCCATTCTTGCCAAAACGGGCAAATTCAGACCGGAGGACGAGCTGGACTGCGGCGCGTGCGGATACGACACTTGCAGGCAGAAGGCGTGGGCGGTTGCCAACGGCTTTGCGGACGTGGAAATGTGTCTGCCCTACGTCAGGGAGCGCGCGGAGAGTATGTCCAACGAGGTTATCATGAACAGCCCCAACGGAATCGTGGTCATAGATTACGACCTGAAAATTCAGGATATAAACCGCAAGGGCATGGAGCTGTGGGGAATCGACGACAGCTGCAAGGGCAACAATCTCGTGGATTACTTCAATCCCACGGACTTTATCCTCGCGATAAGCGAGAACAAAAACCTGGTGCGCAAAAAGGTCAAGGTCGACAAAACGGGCAAATACGCCGAAATGCACATTGTGCTTTTGCCCAAGCATAAGGTTATGTTCGCCATTATGAAAGACATAACCGAAAGGGTCAATTACGACAGCAAACTCAACTCGGTAAAGCTGGAAACGCTGCAAACCACCGACGACGTTATCAAAAAGCAGATGCGCGTGGCGCAGGAAATAGCTTCGCTGCTCGGAGAGACAACTGCGGAAACCAAGGTTGCGCTTCTCAAGCTGAAAAAGACTTTGTCACAGGACGAAAAGGAGGACTGACGCAATGGCGTTTTACCTCGAAAGCGGTTACACCTCTCTCAACAAAAAGGGAGAGGAGCTGTGCGGGGACAAGGTGGAAAGCGTTGTCAACGGCGACTACACGACGCTGGTGCTTGCCGACGGCATGGGCAGCGGCGTCAAAGCCAACATATTGGCTACGCTTACCTCCAAAATTCTCTGCACTATGGTCGCGGAGGACATTCCTCTCGACGAATGTATAGAAACCATTATTCAGTCGCTTCCCGTGTGCAAGGTAAGAGGAGTTGCTTACGCCACGTTCAGCGTGATTCACTTAAACCGCAACGGCGAGGGGTATCTGGTGGAGTTCGACAATCCCCAGGCGATTTTCGTGCGGGACGGAAAGTGCGGCGACCTCGAAAGAGAAGAGTTGAACGTGTTGGGAAAAAAGGTTTACAAGTCGGCGCTTAAACTTAAAGAAAACGACGCCGTTTTGGTCATGAGCGACGGCACAATCCACGCTGGCATAGGCATGCTTCTCAATTTCGGCTGGGAGAGAAAGGAAATCAAGGCTTATCTCGACAACGCCTTGAAGCCGGATATGTCCGCACGGTGTATGGCGTGGTTGCTTGCCAACGCCTGCAACGACCTTTACATGGACAAACCGGGAGACGACACCACGGTGGCTGCCGTCAAGCTGCGCAGGGAACAGAAGGTCAACCTCATGATAGGCCCGCCGGTAAACAAGGATATGGACGAGGCGGTCGTCAACGAATTTATGAGCGGCGACACAAAGAAGGTTGTCTGCGGCGGAACAAGCTCTCAGATTGTGGCGCGCTGTCTCAAAACCGAGGTGAGAGCGGCGTTCGAGTTTCCCGACAAGGACGTGCCGCCAATAGGTTACATAGACGGCATAGACTTAACGACGGAGGGCGTGCTCACCATGCGGCGGCTGCTCACTCTGTCGCAGGAGTATCTGTCGGAAAAGGATTTGCATCCCAAGTTCTTTGCAAAGCGCGACGGCGCGTCGCTGCTTGCGGATATGCTTTTTGAAAAAGCCACCCACGTCAACTTTTTCGTGGGGCAGGGTGTGAACGCGGCGCATCAGGAGCTGCCGATTGACATAACAATGAAGTTGAAGCTTGTGGAGTCTCTTACAAAAAATCTGGAAAAAATGGGAAAGACCGTTTCGGTCAAATACAACTGAAATCGTCAGGCGGTGATTATTATGAGAATTTTCGACACCAACGTACAGGAAATAAAATACAAGACCTTAAAAGAGGTAATCAGGAGCGCTTACGAGGGGAATTTGCAGAGCGCCGCGCTTGACATACCCAAAAAGCTTGCGCCCGGCCCCAAGCCGGAGCTGCGCTGCTGTATTTACAAGGAGCGCGCCATACTCGGAGAGCGCGTCAAGCTGGCGATGGGCGGCGACAGGGACAACCCCAACGTGGTGGAGGTCATACGCGAGGCGTGCGACGAGTGCCCCGTAAGCGGCATTCTCGTCACCGACGCTTGCAGAGGCTGTTTGTTCCACCGCTGCGCGGACGAGTGTCCCAAGGGCGCGATTACCATCGTCAATCATCGCGCGGTCATCGACAAGGAAAAGTGCATAGAGTGCGGAAAGTGCACTCAGGTGTGTCCTTACAACGCGCTCATACATCAGCATCGCCCGTGTATGCGCAGCTGCAAGGTCAACGCCATTTCCATGGATGCCGACAAAAAGGCGGTGATTGACAACGACAAATGCGTGTCGTGCGGCGCGTGCGTCTATCAGTGCCCGTTTGGCGCAATCATGGACAAATCCTATGTCCTTGACGCCATCGATATACTCAAAAAGTCCGACGGCAACAAAAATTACAAGGTTTACGCAATCATTGCGCCGAGCATAGTGAGTCAGTTCAAGTATGCCAAAATCGAGCAGGTCGTCACGGGTATACACGAGCTTGGCTTCCATCAGGTGGTGGAGGCGGCGCTCGGCGCGGACATAACGCTCTACCACGAGGCAAACGAATGGAAGGAAAAAGGATTGATGACGACCTCCTGCTGTCCTTCTTTCGTAAAATATATCGAAAAATATTTCCCCGATATGGTTAACCTCATCAGTCACTCCGTGTCCCCGATGGTGGAGACTGCCAAGCTGATAAAAAAGGTTGACTCCACTGCGAAAACCGTCTTTATCGGACCGTGCGTCAGCAAAAAAGGCGAATACAAGCTGGACAAGGCGAAGGATTGGATAGATTGCGTGATTTCTTTCGAGGAATTGCAGGCTTTTCTTGACGCGCGCGACATAAACGTAACCGTGCTCGGCGAGACCGCGTTGGACAACGCAAGCTTTTACGGCAGAATTTTCGCAAAAAGCGGCGGCATAGCGCAGGGCATGGCGGACGTTGCAAAGGCAATGGGCATAGAGGGAGTAAAGCCCGTAAAAATGGACGGTCTGGAACAGTGCAAAATCGGGCTTACCAAACAAAAATTCGGCAGAGGCGACGGAAATTTCTATGAGGGCATGGCTTGCGTGGGCGGCTGTCTCAACGGTCCGCTGTGTCTGACGCACGGTCCCAAAAACGTGCAGGACGTGGACAGATACGGCGAAGAAGCAAAGGAAAAGGATATTTTCAACTCCGTCAAGCTGTACGAGCTGAACAAATAACCGCGTCGCAGGCTTATTCGCTTGACGACTTTCAAAGAAGCGGACATTCAAGCGTCCGCTTCTATGTTTTTAACTAGATGCAGAAATGAAAAAACCGAACATAGCTTTGTTGCGGATTTCACCGTGCGGCAGTGCGGAGGAAAGTCGACGAGCCGTTTGTAAAAGAGGAGGACAGACGCGTCAAAAAGGGGCGGCGGTTTTCAAAAATAAACCAAAAGAAAACAATTTTCATTTTTTGTCAAAATGTTTGGCAAAAACGACATTTTGTAGTATAATGTAGCTGAAACAATGAAATATATCTTTTACGGAGTATATTTATGAGTCGCAAAGACGGAAAATGGGCAAAGTACATTTATCCTATGCTGCAAATGACGCCGCATATCATGCCGCACAGGTGGGATTCCGCCAACTATGCGCGGGCGGACGTCAGGTGCGATTATTTGGACAGGTTTATAGCCAATCAGGCTGAGAAGGGCGAGCACTTTACTTACAACGACATTCTTATCGCCGCCATAGTGAGGATGTATTCGGAAAGAATACAGATGAATCGTTTTGTCGTCGGCAACAAAATTTACGACAGGTACGACCTGACAATAGCTTTCGCAGTCAAAAAGGTGCTCAAAGACAACGCGAGCGAGACGGTTGTCAAGGTGAATTTCGACGGCAGCGAGTCGATTTTTGACGTGAGGGACAAGCTTAAAGCCGCCTTCGAGGACAATTCGGGCAGCAAGGTCAACAACGGCCTTGATTTGTTTATGAACAAGCTGCTCAAATTGCCCGCCTGGCTCCTGCGCTTTTTTATGAGCTGCGTCAGGTGGGCGGACAGGCACAACATACTTGCCGGCTCTCTCGTAGAGTTGAGTCCCTTTCACAACAGCTGCTTCGTGACTTTTCTGAAATCGATAAAATGCGATTTTATCTATCATCACGTTTACGAGTTCGGCACCACGGGGCTTTTCGTGGCTATGGGCAAGGAGAAAAAGGCGGCGATTGTCAATGAAGCAAACGAAATCATACCCGGCAAGGTGATGACGGTGGGGCTGACTATGGACGAGAGAATCGCCGACGGACTTTATTACGCCAATACACTCAGATATTTCACAACCTTGATGTCCCGTCCCGAAATGCTGCTCAAAAGGACCGAGCCAAAGTTTACCAAAGAGCTTGTCAACGAGCGTCACGACAGACTCATGGAGGAAAACAGGCAGTATATGCGCGAAATCAAGGAGCGGCTCAAAAGAGAAAAGAAAGAGCGAAAAGCCGCGAAAAAACACAAATAAGGAATGGAGCGTTTTAAATCCGCCCGCAAAATCATAGTATTTTGCGGGCGTTTTTTTTTACGCTCAAAATTTTGAAGGATAAAGTTAAATTAGAAAAAATCAATCGAAAGCAAAAATTATCGAACAGACATATAATGTCGTAAAATAAATGATTTTGTAAATTAAAAGCGAAAAACGACTTTAAAAGTAGATTTAGGCGTATGAAATCATGAAAATAAACAATAAAATTACACATTTCCGATGTGTAATTTACAAAAAAAAAAAAACGATGAAAACAAGTTGACAATGTGAATTACATTTGCTACAATTTTCACGATACATTATACGGAAGGACAAAAAGGACGAGCGAATGAGAAGGGAAGCGTGTAATGTAGAGTAAATCATGATAGGAGGCAGAAAGAATGAAGGCAAAGCGAAAGAGTTTGGCGTTGCTCCTGGCGATTGTGCTGGCGATGGTGCTGACGGTGACGCTTGCGGCGTGCACAAAGACGTATACGATTACGTTTGACAGCGCGGGCGGAAGCGCGGTAGGGAGCATAACGGTAAAGGGGAAGGAGTCGCCGAGTGCGCCTAATGCGCCGACGAAGGAGGGACATACCTTCGAGAAGTGGATAAAGCCGAACGGAGACGAATTTTTGTTCGGGACGGACACTGTCGAAGAGAATCTAACGCTCACGGCAATATGGAGCAAGAATACATATACCGTGAGATTCGTCACGGGCGGAGGCACGTCTATAAGCCCGCAGAGCGTGGGATACAACGAAAAGGCGACGCGTCCCGACGACCCTAACAAGAGCGGAGAAATTTTCTGCGATTGGTACAAGGACAGCGGCTATAAAGAGCTCTTTGACTTTGAAACTGCAATCAAGTCCGACACGACGGTATATGCGAGATTCGAGCTGCCGTCGATGTATACATATAAAGTGAGCTTTGCGGGGACGGCAGTCGCAATAGCGGACAGAGAGACCAACGAAGCGGGAATCCTGACCAACCTGCCGAAGCCTGAGGAAAGCGGAAAGGTATTTGCTGGCTGGTGGATGAGCGACTTCGAGGACGCCGGAAAGCTGACCTGCGAATATACGGGACAGGTGCTTACGCAAAACGTTACGCTGTTTGCGGTATGGGAGAGCGAGAATCCCGAGGTAAGCGTAAACGAGAGCGGAGTATACTGGGCGAGCGAGGGAGTAAACGTAAGCTACCGCGTGGAAATAACGGCGCCCGACGGAAACAAAGAGACAAGGACGTTGGGGACGACGGAATACGCTTACGATTTCGCCTCCAAGGAAGCGGGAGAGTACAAGGTAGAAGTAACGTACAACAATAAGACTACGACGGTCTACTACAACAACAAGGCGCTGTCAAGGGTGTCTGTGTTTGAGGTGGACGGATTTGTGCTGAAGTTCAACAAGGTGTTGAATGCGGAAAAGTACCTTGTGACGGTCAAATGCGGAAACACGAGCCACGAGCACGAGATGAGCTTTACCGACATGGAGACGACAAGCGGAGAAATAGACTTTACGCTGTGCGAAATGACGGAAGAAGGGATTGTGTTTGTAGTCAAGGCGGTAGGAGAAGGGTACGTAACGAGCGAATCGGAGGAATACGTATTCGAGAGACATCTTGACAAAGTAACGGGACTGAGCGTGAAAGCCGAGGACGAGACGATAATCTGGAACAACGTAGCCAACGCGCAGTATTACGAGTACCAAGTAAACGATGGCGAGTGGATAAGATACGACGGAACGGTGTCGTTAAAGGAAATGGCAGCGGGAGCAATCGTGGTCAGAGTGCGCGCGGTGGCGCACGGCTACAACAGCTCGGAGGTAGCTGAATACACATATACAAAGACAAGGCTTGCCACACCTTCCAAGGGAAGCATAGAGATAGACGGAACGACGTTGAAATGGGGAGCCGTCGCGGGAGCGGTGAGCTACACGGTAAGTATAGACGGTGTGGAGCACCTCGTGGAGACAGGCAGCAGCATGGAGCTGCCCGACGGAATAGATTGGACGAACATGCAGATAAGCGTGCGTGCAAACGGAGCGACGGAGGCGGAAAATTCGCTTTACTCCGACGTGACGGAGTTTGCCGCTACGCTGGAAGGGAAAATAGAATACAACGAGGGATATTTGGAACTGTCTCTTATACACATCTGACGCTGCCGACGAAGGCTTTGG
>ERZ1027010.945-NODE-945-length-11191-cov-8.979436_pt1 | contig 11191 bp, 8 predicted proteins | sample MGYA00519448_ERZ1027010 | MGnify/ENA primary metagenome ERZ1027010 (study PRJEB26926, sample SAMN06164694) | human gut metagenome | biome: ENVO:00009003; feature: ENVO:2100002; material: ENVO:00002003 | host: Homo sapiens | place: USA | collected 2012 ... | reverse complement strand
ATTCTTCCGCTTCCAGATGCTTTTCCTCCAGCACCTTCATGGCCTGTTCCAGCTCGCTTTGGCCGCAGCCGCTCTCGCTGACCAACGCGTGCACCGCCGCCGCAAGGTCGCCGCCAAAGAGGGTGTCCAGCCGTTCCCGCATACTCCACACGTTGTAGGCGCGCCGGGTGATGGCCGGAGTGTAGGTATTGCGGTTGCCATCCTTGCCGCTTTTCACCCAGCCCTTTTCTTCCAGCCGGTAGAGAAAGTTGAGCACGGTCGCCGGTGCCCAGCCCTTTGCGCGCAGCTTTGCGTCGATGTCCCGCCGGGTGACGGGCGCACGGCAGGCCCACACGGCAAGCATGACCTGCTCCTCTGCCGCCGAAAGCGGCTTTACACTGTCCGGGATGCCGTACATCCTGCTGTTCTCCCTCCTTTTGGCATCTTTTTTCTTTTACGTTTGTCTTTGTTTTATTATTATACCAATTTCTGCTCCAAAGTGCAAGAGCCGGAAACGCCGATGGAATCAGGCTTTTCCGGCTGTATTTTACATTTGTCTTTGTTTTTGTCTTTCTATTAAGGACATTTGTGTGCTTTGTGCCTGCACAGGGGCTTTTGTGCCGTATCTTTGTGCAAAGATGCTCTTGTTTTTGCCCCCGCAAAACCGGTATACTACGGCTACAGCAATCAACAGAACGCACCGCAGAAAACCACGGTGCTGTGCGATACAGGAAAGGGAGAGTTCATTATGGCACGAGTTTACAACTTCAGCGCAGGCCCCAGCATGCTGCCCGAGAAGGTGCTCAAACAGGCACAGGCAGAACTGCTCGAGTACGGCGACAGCGGTCAGAGCGTGATGGAGATGAGCCACCGCAGCAAGTGGTTCGATGCCATCATCAAGGACACCGAGGCCACCCTGCGCCGGGTAATGAACATTCCCGACAACTACAAGGTCGGTTTCTTTCAGGGCGGTGCCACCCAGCAGTTCGCCATGGTCCCGCTGAATTTCATGACCACCGGCAAGGCAGATTACCTTGTCACCGGCAACTTCTCGAACCTTGCCGCCAAGGAAGCTGCCAAGTTCGGCGAGGTGAACATTGTTGCTTCCAGCAAGGACAAAAACTTCACCTACATCCCGGACGTGAACGCCATCAACTATGATAAGGATGCCAGCTACATCCACATCTGCCAGAACAACACCATCTTCGGCACCCAGTTCGTGGAGGTGCCGCAGGTGGAGGGTGTGCCTCTGGTGGCAGACATGAGCTCCATGATCCTCTCCAAGCCGGTGGACGTGACCAAGTACGGCTGCATCTACTTCGGCGTGCAGAAGAATGTGGCCCCCGCCGGTATGGCCATTGCCATCGTCCGCGATGACCTGCTGGGCCATGCCACCGACAATGTGCCCACCATGATGAACTACACCACCCTGCTGGGCAAGGACAGCATGTACAACACGCCCCCCTGCTGGTGCATCTATATGACCGGTCTGGTGCTCAAGTATCTGGAAAATGACATCGGCGGTCTTGCCAACATGCAGAAGATCAACGAAGCCAAGGCCAAGGTGCTGTACGACTATCTGGATGGTCAGGACTTCTTCACGAATCCTGTGGAGCACCGCTACCGCAGCACCATGAACGTCACCTTCACCAGCCCCAATGCAGATCTGGACAAGAAGTTCTGCGCCGAAGCTGCAGAAGCAGGCTTCGTGAACCTGAAGGGCCACCGTCTGGTGGGCGGCATGCGCGCTTCTATCTACAACGCCATGCCTGCCGAGGGCGTGGATAAGCTGGTGGACTTCATGGAGAAGTTCCGCAAAGAAAATGCATAAAACCCTCTCTGCCTCACTTCGTTCGGCAGCTCCCCCGAGGGGGGAGCTTTTTATCAGAAGGACAACTTGATCGAACCCGCTTTCTAAGCTCACCCTTCGGGAGAGCTGGCACGGTGCAAGCCGTGACTGAGAGGGTTCTCGTATAACAGAAGGGAAATCTGGACTATGTACACCATCAAAACTTTGAACGCCATCAGCCCGGTGGGTCTGGCAAAGCTGAACAACAAGCAGTTTGACGTGGCTGTGGACACCGATGCCCCGGACGGCATCCTCGTTCGCAGCGCCGACATGCTGAATACCGCCTTCAACGACAATCTTCTGGCCATCGCCCGCGCCGGTGCCGGCGTGAACAACATCCCGTTGGACCGCTGCAGTGAGCAGGGCATCGTAGTGTTCAACACCCCCGGTGCCAACGCCAACGCTGTAGCCGAGCTGGTGATCGGCATGCTGATCGCCGGCAGCCGCAATGTGGCTGTTGCTGCCCAGTGGTGTCAGGGCCTTGCCGGCGACCCCGCCATGGCAAAGACCGTGGAAAAGGGCAAGAAGCAGTTCGTGGGCAACGAGATCAAGGGCAAGACGCTGGGTGTCATCGGTCTGGGTGCCATCGGCTCCCGCGTGGCCAACTGCGCCATTGAGCTGGGCATGGAGGTCTACGGCTACGACCCCTACATCTCCATTGACGCCGCCTGGAACCTGAGCAGTCAGGTACGCCACTGCGTGAACCTGAACGACATGCTGCCCCTGTGCGACTACATCACCATCCATGTGCCCTACCTGCCCACCACCAAGGACACCATCAACGCCCAGACCCTTGCCCTGTGCAAGGACGGCGTGAAGATCCTGAACTATGCCCGCGGCGAACTGGTCAACACCGAAGCCCTGCTGGAAGCCATGGAGACCGGCAAGGTGTCCGGCTATATGACCGACTTCCCGTCTGAGGCCATTCTGGGCAAGCCCGGCATCGTGTGCACCCCCCATCTGGGCGCTTCCACCCCGGAAGCCGAGGACAACTGCGCCGTGATGGCTGCAAAGGAGCTGAGCGACTACCTGAAGAACGGCAACATCATCCACTCGGTGAACATGCCGGAGGTCAACCAGCCCAGAGCCGGCGGCAAGCGCATCTGCATCATCCACAAAAACGAGCCCGGCATGATCAGCCAGATCACCGCTCTGACCACCGAAGCCGGTCTGAACATCGAGAACATGGTGAACAAGAGCAAAAAGAACATGGCCTACACCATGCTGGATGCTACCGGTGCTGTGGACAAGAAGCTGGCCGAAAAGCTGGCTGCCATCCCCGCCGTGATCCGGGTGCGCATCCTGTAAAGCAAAACGGTTTAAAATGCCCGCCGCGTCGCTCTTGGCATCTTCAGCGGAAAACGATTTTTATTTTAGCAACCCGGAAAAATCTGCGGATTTTTCCGGGTTGCTTTTTCACAGAGAAGGGCCGTGGCGGCAACCTGCATTTCCAAACCAGGATTTTTTATAAACTGGAAATTCTTTCTCATCCCATCTGCCGGTTAGTTTCCATTTACAAACTGTAGTTTGTCTCAAAAAACGCGTTAGAGATAGCTTTTTCTAACTACACATCGTAAAAAGTTTACATGTATTAACATTCAAGAAAAAGCTTGAAAATGGTAAATTCTGTGCTACAATAGGCTCAAAGCAAGGGAAATGTCCCCCTGTTTTTAGGCTTTTGGGCCGGTATATTCATCTTACAGGTCCTGCGAGGGCCTCTGACAGGAAATAGAAAAGGTAGGGAAGTTACTATGGATATCAAGAAGATTGCTCTGTTTGCCGCCGGTACGTTGTTCGGTTCTGCCGGTTTCAAGCTGCTGTCCAGCAAGGACGCCAAGAAGGTCTACACCCAGACCACTGCTGCTGTGTTGCGCATGAAGGACTCCACCATGGAGACCGTCAGCAAGGTGCAGGAGCAGGCCGGTGACATTCTGGCCGATGCAAAGGCCATCAACGAGGCTCGTGCTGTTGAAGCCGAGGCTGCTGTGATCGAGGATGCCGCCGAGGAGACCACCGAAGAGACCGCTGAGTAATTTTCGGTTCGTAAAGCACTGAAAGCCCCAACGTGGCTTTCGAGCCGCCTTCGGGCGGCTCTTTTTTGTGAGAGTGGGGCCGCAGGCGTGCAGGGTATAGCAGCCTGACACTGCGGCAAAAAGATAGAGAAGGATATTTGATATATGAAATGTACCATTCTGCATGAAGGCAAAGGCCGGATGCGTGTGCATGTGGAAAAAGTCCGCATGACCCTGCACCGTGCCGATGTGCTGGAAGCTTATCTGAACCACCATGATGCCATCGTCCATGCCGCCGTTTACGAGCGCACCGGCGATGTGGTCATTACCTATACCGGCAAACGCACCGCCGCCATTGCCATTCTGGCAGGCTATAAGTTCGATGTGGCCGAGTATGACGCTTTGGTCACCTCCGCCGACAGCCGCAGGCTGAACCGGGAATATCAGGATAAGATGTTCGATCTGGTGGCAGGCCGCTGCCTGCGCAAGCTGTTCCTGCCCGCGCCCCTTGACGCTGCCTACACCGCCTTCCGCTCCATCCGCTTTCTCTGGAAGGGTGTGCGCTGCGTGCTGAGCCGCAGGCTGGAAGTGGAGGTGCTGGACGCTTTGTCCATCGGTGTCTCGCTGCTGCGCGGCGACTTTGGCACCGCCGGTTCTGTCATGTTCCTGCTGAATCTGGGCTCTCTGCTGGAAGAGTGGACCCGCAAGAAGAGTCTGGACGATCTGGCCCGCAGCATGGCCCTGAACGTGGACAAGGTGTGGGTGCGCAGCCAAGGCACCGAAGTGCTGGTGCCTCTGACCAAAGTACGCTCCGGCGATGAGGTGGTCGTGCGCAGCGGCAACATGATCCCGCTGGACGGCACCGTGCTGGAAGGCGAAGCCATGGTGAATCAGGCTGCTTTGACCGGCGAGTCCATGCCGGTGCGCAAGGCAGAGGGCTCCACCCTCTATGCCGGCACCGTTGTGGAGGAGGGCGAGTGTGTCTTTATCGCCAAGGCCGAGGGCGGTTCCAACCGCTACGATAAGATCGTGGCCATGATCGAGGAATCCGAAAAGCTCAAGTCCAGCACCGAGAGCCGTGCGCTGGCTCTGGCCGACAAGCTGGTGCCCTGGTGTCTGGGCGCAACGGTGGTCACCTATCTGCTCACCCGCAACGCCACCCGCGCCATCTCCTGCCTGATGGTGGATTTCTCCTGCGCGCTCAAGCTCTCCATGCCGCTGGCCGTGCTTTCCGCCATGCGCGAGTGCGGCAGCTACCACATCACCGTCAAGGGCGGCAAGTATCTGGAAGCCCTGTCCAAGGCCGACACTATCGTGTTCGACAAGACCGGCACCCTCACCCGTGCCACCCCGCAGGTAGTGGAGGTCGTGCCCTTCTCCGGCTGCAACGAGCGCGAAGTTCTGCAGCTGGCCGCATGTCTGGAAGAGCACTTCCCCCATTCCATGGCCAACGCCGTGGTGCGTGCCGCCAAGGAACGCGGCATTTCCCATGAGGAGATGCACTCCGAGGTGGAGTACATCGTGGCCCACGGCATTGCAAGCCGCGTGGGCGGCCAGCGCGTGGTCATTGGCAGTCACCACTTCGTCTTTGAGGATGAAAAGTGTACCATCCCCACAGCCGAGCAGCAGAAGTTCGATGCCCTCAAGCCCGCGTATTCGCACCTGTACATGGCTGCCAGCGGGCAGCTGGTGGGCGTGATCTGCATTTCCGACCCGCTGCGCCCGGAAGCCGCCGCTGTGCTGAACGGCCTGCGTGCGCTGGGCATCCGGAACACCGTCATGATGACCGGCGACAGCGAACGCACCGCTGCCGCCATTGCAAAGCAGGTGGGCGTGGACCGCTTCTTTGCCGAGGTGCTGCCCGAGGACAAGGCAAACTTCGTCCAGCAGGCCAAGGCCGAGGGCCACACCGTGGTGATGATCGGCGACGGCATCAACGACTCCCCCGCCCTGTCCGCTGCCGACATTGGCATTGCCATCAACTCCGGCGCTGCCATCGCCCGCGAGATCGCAGACGTGACCATCAAAGCCGACAGTCTGGAGGAGCTGGTGGCCCTCAAGGCCATCGCCAATTCTCTGCAAAAGCGCGTGCACGCAAACTACCGCTTCGTGCTCACCTTCAACTCCGCCCTCATCGCGCTGGGTGCTCTGGGCATCCTGCAGCCGGCCTCCTCTGCCATGCTGCACAATCTCTCCACCATCGGCATCAGCCTGAAGAGCATGACCAATCTCCTGCCGGAGAACAAGGCTCCGCAGCTGAAAGCATAATTACCGCAAAAAATAACGCCGTGTCTGAACATTCGACACGGCGTTATTTTTTATCTGTTATTCCAGCCCGATCTGCTGTGCGTACTCTTCCAGCAGCTCCCGCTCCAGGAACGGAGTCTTGACACCCTCGCGGTCACGGTAGGTCTCGTGGCCCTTGCCAATGACGGCGATCAGGTCGCCCTCCTGCGCGTGATCCACTGCGTAGTGCAGTGCATCCAGACGGTCGGGGATTTCCACAAACTTTGCGTCCGGGTTGCCCTTGTTCATGCCCACGCGGATATCAGCAAGGATGTCCTCCACCTTTTCAAAGCGGTTGTTGTCCTCGGTAAGGATGGAGAGATCCGCCATCTTGGCGCAGATCTCGCCCATGCCGTAGCGGCGCAGCTTGGAGCGGTTGCCGCCGCAGCCGAACACCACCACCAGACGGTGGGGCTTGTAGGCCCGCAGAGTGGTGAGCAGGCTTTCGGTGGACACCTCGTTGTGGGCATAGTCCAGCAGGATGGTAAACTTTTTGCTGATGGGCACCAGCTCCACGCGGCCCTTGACCACGCACTTGCCAAGGCCGTCGTGGATGGCCTGATCCGGCAGGCCCAGCACCTTGCCCACCGCCAGAGCTGCCAGCGCGTTGTACACGCTGAACTCACCGGGCATGTTCACCTTCACATCCATCTCGTCCTTGCCGGTCACATGGAACTTCACGCCCAGAAAATCGTGGGTGCGCAGCAGTTCAAAGCCGGTCTCGCGGTAGTCCGCCTGCTCAGCGCGGCCATAGCTGACAAGGCGGCAGGTGTGGCCTTCCAGAAGTGCTTCGGTATTCTCATCGTCAATGTTCACCACGCCCACGTCGCAGCGCTTGAACAGCTGGCCCTTCCAGCTGCGGTACTCCTCAAAGGTCTTGTGCTCGCCGGGGCCGATGTGATCCGGCGAAAGGTTGGTGAACACGCCCACATTGTAGTGCACACCGGCCACGCGGTCCATCATCAAGCCCTGGCTGGAAACTTCCATCAGCGCGGTGTCGCAGCCTGCATCCAGAAACTCCCGGAAGGTCTTTTGCAGCTCGTAACTTTCCGGGGTGGTGTTGGCAGTTTCCTTGTGGCGGCCCATATAATAAATGCCGTTGGTGCCGATCATGCCCACCTTGCGGCCTGCAGCTTCCAGCACGCTCTTGATCATGTGGGTGGTAGTGGTCTTGCCCTTGGTGCCGGTCACACCGATCATGGTCATCTGGCGGGACGGGTTGCCGAAGAGGTTCGCGCTCATCAGAGCCATGGCATAGCGGCTGCTTTCCACCTTGACCACGGTCACGCCCGGCATGGCGGAAAGGTCGATGTCGTGCTGGATGACCAGTGCGCTGACACCCTTTGCCGCGCAGTCGGCGGCAAACTCATGGCTGTCACGCTGGGTGCCCACGATGCACACGAACAAAAGGCCCGGTGCCGCCTTGCGGCTGTCGTAGATGATATCCGAGATCTCGGTGTCCAGACTGCCCTGCGCAAGGGTAAAGGGCACGCCTTCCAATAACTGTTCCAGTTTCATACTGCACACGCTCCTCAAAACATTTTGTCACATGGGGTTTTCTTCGTTATTTGCGGTCATGCGGGCGGGCTCGGTCAGCGGTGTTTCTTTCGCAGCTGCCGCCGTATCGTCCGCAGGCTGGGCCGCAGCGGCATCCTCTGCACCGTCTGCCGCAGTATCCTCGGCAGCAGAGGTGTCAGGCTCTTCCGGCACGGTCTTTTCCGGCACAACATAACCGGAGGGCAGGGTCGGCTGGCCCTGTGCAAAGTAAATTTTACGGGTGCTGCCCGCGCTGACATGGCTGAAATCCAGTCTGCCGGTGTCGGTAGGGGCACAACCCTTGCCGTCGGCATTGGTCAGCACATAGCGTGCGCGGTCCAGCTTATAATCCAGATCGTTCCGTGTCCCCAGAAGCACACTGACACGATCCTGATACAAAAATGCCATCTGGTCGGTGTCCGCAAATTCCATGCGGGTCACATCGTCCAGCATCCCATACTCTTCCAGCTTTGCCTGCAGCTCATTCAGCGCATCCAGACGGTCGTCCGTCTGCACCGCTGCCGAAGCTGCTGCCGAACCGGATGCATCCGATGCCGCCGGGTCTGCCTGCGCTGCAAAGGTCAGCTGGTCGCCGGGTGTCACCGACACCGGCTCGCCGCCGTATAGAGTCTTGAGTTCTTCCGGCTGGGCAGACTCGCAGGCCAGGATCTTGAACTGATCCGAGAGGGTCAGCCAGCCGCTCTTCGTCTGCATGGCATAGGTAGGCACCGCCTCGGTCACCTGCACCACCACCGTGTTGGGGTAATCCCGAACCACCCTGATGGATTCCAGCAGCGGGAACTGCTTTTCCAGTTCCGCTTCCTTGGCGGCGGGGTCAAAGCTGAAAATGTTCTCTTCGGTCTGCACACCCAGTGCCTGCAGGATCTGGCTGCTGGAATAGCCGCCCACCTCCTGCACCACGGTGCCGTCCGCCGTCTGCACCTGAATGGTGCCGATCTTAAACAGCATGGTCATGGTCAGGTAAACACCGGCGGCGATCACGGCCAGCAGGGTCACAAAGGCCATCAGCCGCCGCAGCATCCGCCGCCGCTTCAGTGCAGCGCGGGTCAGGCGGCGCTTCTTGCGTTTTTCCCGCTGTACCGGGTCGCGTGGCTGCTGTTGTGCCGGGCGCAGACGCTGGTTTTTGTAGCGCTGCTGCGCTGCCTGAGCTGCTGTCTTGCGCGGCTTCTGCCCCTGTGAACGGCGCTGCTGCGGCTTGCGGGCCGTGCCGGATGCACGCTGTTCCGGCTGGGCCGTGCGGCTTCGCTGCGCGGTACGGTTCCGGTTCTGGCCGCTGGTGCGCCGGGTGCCGCTCTGTTCGGTGCGGCGCGGCTGCGAAGGGAACTCGATGCTGTTATCGGTACGGGTGCGGCGCACCGTACCATTGGCGGTGCGGTCCGGCGCAAAGCTCAGCGGTTCCCCGTTGAAGCCATAGCGCCCGTCCGCACTGCCGGAAGATCCTTTTTGTTGTGAAGGCGGCGGAGTATGCTGCAGGTCTTTCCGCAGGTCGTAGATATTGCCGTTGTTTCTGTTATTGCGGTATTGCTGCATGGCGCACACCTCCTTTCCGGTTTAGGTTTTGTTTTACTTCTGCACCAGTTTCATCAGAGCGTCTGCAATACGGTCAAGGCTGTCATCCACCGACAGGCTGCGGGCATTTTTGCCCATCTCAGCCAGCTTGCCGGGCTGTGCCAGCATGTCGGACACCGTGCTCACCAGCTTTTCGCCGGTCAGATCTTTTTCCTCGATCACCACAGCGGCATCGGCCTTCTGCAGTTCCATGGCATTGAAGTACTGGTGGTTCTCAGCCACATTGGGGCTGGGGATGAGCACGGCTGCACGGCCAACAGCTTCCAGCTCGGCCAGCGTCAGCGCACCGGCGCGGCTGATGACAAGGTCTGCCGCAGCCAGCAGTTCCGGCATATTGTTGATGTATTCCTTCACCACAAGGCCGTCGCCCTCCGCGAAGTTCTTTTCCTTTTCCAGATCCTTGAACAGCTGCACACCGTACTGGCCGGTAGCGTGGAGATGCAGCACCGGCTTCTTCTCGTGCTGTTCCCATGCACACAGGTCAGCCACCACCTCGTTGACGCGGCGTGCGCCAAGGCTGCCGCCGAAGGAAAGGATCACCGTGCGGTCGCCCGCGCCCAGCTCAGCGCGGATGGCGTCGCGGTCCTTTGCCTTGGTGAACACCTCCGGGCGCACCGGATTGCCCACCACGATGGTTTTATCAGGTGCGCCCAGCTTTTCCACAGCAGCAGGCACGGCGGCAAACACGAGATCCACATCCGGTGCCAGCAGCTTGTTGGTCACGCCGGGGAAGGCGTTCTGCTCATGAATGGCGGTGTGGATGCCCATTTTGGCGGCACAGCGCACCACCGGGCCGGACACATAGCCGCCGCAGCCGATCACAAGATCAGGTTTGACCTCCTTCATAATGGCCTTTGCCTTGGGGCCAGAGAGGGCCAGATTCCACAGCGTAACGATGTTGCGCTTGATGTTGTGCAGCGACAGCCTGCGCTGGAAACCGGTGATCTCGATATGGTGGAAGGGATAGCCCGCCTGTCCTACCAGACGGTACTCCATGCCCTCCTTGCGGCCGGCAAAGTGGATCTCGGCAGAAGGGTCTGCCTTTTTGATAGCACCTGCAATGGCAAGTGCCGGGTTGATATGGCCGGCAGTGCCGCCGGCAGCGATCAGAACTCGCATGACGATTCCTCCTCTATTATTAGTGCATCTGGGCAGGTCATCGGGGAGCTCCCCACTGGCCTGCGCCCTCAAAACAGTCGTTACAGTTCATCGCGCGCACGGCGGGCATCGTCCAGATTGATGGTACGGTCCTTCAGCTCCGCATCACGCTGAGCCTTTGCAGCCTGCCGCTGTGCGTGGGCCGCTGCCCTCTGCTGCGCCGCCCGCTCTCCGTTGCGCCCAATGTTCACCATCACGCCCATTTCTGCCAGCAGCAAGATCAGACTGGTGCCGCCGGACGAGAAAAACGGAAGGCTGATGCCGGTATTCGGGATGGTGTTGGTGACCACGGCGATGTTGCAGAACACCTGCCAGGCGATCTGCGCCATAATGCCAATCCCCACCATGGTGCAGAACTGGTTTTCGGCCTTATAGGCGATCATCAGGCCCTGCGCTATGAGCAGTATGAACAGCACGATGATGAGCACCGCACCGATGAAGCCCAATTCTTCGCACACCACACTGAAGATGAAGTCGTTGGTGCTTTCCGGCAGCCAGAGCTGCTTTTCCACGCTGTTGCCAAGGCCAAGGCCCTTCAGTCCGCCGGAGCCGATGGCGTACAAGCTCTGCTTGGTCTGGTCGTTCAGCGCTTCCAGATCATCGGACCATGTGTTCAGGCGGTCCTGCAGATAGCCAATGGATTCCACCAGCGTCAGGGCCGGTTTCAGCAGCAGAGCCGCCGCTGCGGCCCCGCACCATGTCAATACACCGCCGCAGCCGGTCAGCATGAGGACTGTCTCTTATACACATCTCCGAGCCCACGAGACCGTACTAGATCTCG
>ERZ1027010.935-NODE-935-length-11303-cov-3.972973_pt1 | contig 11303 bp, 9 predicted proteins | sample MGYA00519448_ERZ1027010 | MGnify/ENA primary metagenome ERZ1027010 (study PRJEB26926, sample SAMN06164694) | human gut metagenome | biome: ENVO:00009003; feature: ENVO:2100002; material: ENVO:00002003 | host: Homo sapiens | place: USA | collected 2012 ... | reverse complement strand
ACGGTCTCGTGGGCTCGGAGATGTGTATAAGAGACAGGCCCAGGCTATTCGGCGTGCAATCACAGCCCACGAACCTCAACGGCATGCTCATGCCCGTCACCGCATGGGGTGTGAAACTGATCTCCATCGGCATGTTCGCCGGCGCGGACAGAGCCATCCTATGGCGTGGTCCAAGACTGCAACGCTCCTTGGAACAATTCCTATCCGACGTATGGTGGGGCGAGCCGGACGTATTGCTGCTCGACCTGGCGCCCGGCACCGGCGACATGGCGATTTCCGTGGCACAGGCACTGCCGAACGCCGAACTGGTGGTGGTCACCACACCGCAGCCATCCGCCTCCGACATCGCGGTACGATCCGGCCTGGTGGCATTGCAGGTGCCGATGAAAGTTCGCGGCGTCGTGGAAAACATGAGCTACTACGAGCACAAAGGCGAGAAGCTACGTATCTTCGGCGAAGGTGGCGGCGCACGCGTATCCGAACAGCTGACCCACAGCCTCGGCTATGAAGTGCCACTGCTCGCACAACTCCCATTGGAGCCTGAACTGCGCGAAACCGGCGAAGCAGGCCGGCCCGCAGTCCTAACCAAAGAGGGCGCGTTGCGGTCGGACGGTATCGGAGAAACATTCAAGAATCTTGCCGAATCGCTGATGAGACTGCCTCAATAAAATCACCATACGGTTGGAGCGTTCCTCCAAAACAACACATCGGAATGCGACTCAGCCACGGAATACGGAATCCGTTATGAGACAAAACCGACGTAAATCGTGGGTCCTGTGTAATATCAGGCGCAGACACGGGGGCCGAATGGCTGAGAGGAAGCAACCGCTTCAACCGTATGAACGTATACCGGGTAATGCCGGCGCACGGACGTCTCTCTATTTCCCGTGCCTTGACGAAAAGAGAAAGGCACATATCCCATGACTGAAGAAAACCAGTCTTCCGCAGTTCGCAAACACAACAACAAGTGGCGCGTGGTCGATATCGTCGTCGCAGCCATCATCGCCGTCGCATCCGGCGTGATCTTCTGGGGCTGGGACATCGTCTGCACCGCGCCGCTGGCCCTCTTCGAGGCGGTGACTCCAGGCTTCGAAGGCCTGCTTAACGCTTTCTGGCTGTTCGCAGGCCCTCTGGCCGCCATCATCGTGCGCAAGCCTGGAGCCGCACTGTTCGCGGAAACCCTCGCGGCCGCGCTCGAACTCACCATGGGCAACCAGTGGGGTGTCGGCGGCTCGCTGATCGTCGGCATCGTGCAGGGCCTCGGCGCCGAAATCGGTCTTGCCCTCTTCGCCTATAAGAAGTGGGACCTGCTGTCCACCACGATCTCCGGCGCACTTGCAGGCGTCGGCTGCGGCCTGTACTACTGGCTTACCAATCCGGCTTGGAGCGCGCTACGCGTCAGCATCTACCTGATCGCCTCCGCCATTTCCGGCGCGGTGCTCGCCGGCGCGGTGATGTACCTCCTGCAGGTGGCCATCGCCAAGACCGGCGTGCTCGACCGCTTCGAATCCGGTCGTACGCAGGAACTGGTCTGATTGTCCGATGCAAGCAAATCCCGCATCACATCAAGGTGGTGCGGGATTTTCTTGTGATGGCGCATCGCATGACAACGGCAGACGAAACAACAGCATGACAATCAGAAGAAAGAACGACGAATGACCACTGACGTTCAGAACACAACAGCGGCCGGCGTGACCGCACATGATTGGGGATGGAGACACGCCTCACGTAAGGATTTCGCGCTACGACACGTCGACTTCGACATCAAACCGGGGGAGCGGGTACTGTTGCTTGGCGCTTCCGGCGCAGGCAAATCAACCCTGATGTCCGGTTTGGCCGGCGTGCTCGGTGGAGATGACGAAGGCGAGCAGGAAGGCGAGCTGCTCATCGACGGCGTCGACGCCAGACAAGCGCGCGGACGTTGCGGGCTGGTGCTTCAGAACCCGGACTCGCAGACGATTCTCGAACGTGCCGGAGACGACACCGCATTCGGCTGCGAGAACCTGAACCTGCCGAAAGATGAAATCTGGAACCGGGCACGAGCCGCCCTTGACATCGTCGGGCTCGACTACATGGCGTTCGACCGCTCCACACGAGGACTTTCCGGCGGACAACGTCAGCGCCTCGCCTTGGCGGGCGTGCTGGCCATGCACCCTGGCCTGCTGCTGCTTGACGAACCGACCGCCAACCTTGACCCGGACGGTGTCAAGGAAGTGCACGACGCTGTCCGCCACGTCCTCGAACAAACCCATGAGACGCTGGTTGTGGTGGAACATCATATCGACGTGTGGCTCGACCTGGTCGACCGCGTCATCGTGCTGGGCAAACCCGAAGCCGATTCGAACGTCGGCGGCGTAATCGCCGACGGCACTCCAGACGAAGTGTTCGGCCACATGGGTCAGGTGCTTGCCGACGGCGGTGCGTGGGTGCCGGGCCGCACCATCGAAAGCCACGCGCCCAAACCGGAACAAATCCGGCAACCGCAGGACGTCGTGCTTTACACGCGGGATCTGAGCTTCGGCTATGATTTCCCGCTCGGCGAGCATATCGACCTCGAATTCCATTCCGGTGAGGTGACCGCGTTGACCGGCAGAAACGGCGTGGGCAAATCCACACTCGGACTCACTCTCGCAGGACTGCTCAAACCGATAGCAGGACGTGTATGCATGGCGGACGATCTGGTACCTCCCCATCGCGAAAACAATGTGATCACATGGAAAAGCCGCGACTTGCTGGGACGTATCGGCATGGTGTTCCAAGAGCCGGAACACCAGTTCGCCGCATCCACCGTGCGAGACGAGGTGGCCATCGGCCCCAAATCCATGGGCAAAACCGACGAGGAGGCGTATTCCATCGCCGACAGGCTGTTGGAACGCCTGAATCTTTCCCGCTTCGCCAAAGCGAATCCATTCACCCTATCGGGCGGTGAGAAAAGAAGACTGTCCGTGGCGTCCATGCTGGCTGCCGCGCCAAAAGTGCTGGTCATGGACGAGCCGACATTCGGACAGGATTTCACCACGTGGACCAGCATGGTCCAATTGATCGCCGGTGCGCGCGACCAAGGTTGCGCGGTCATCATGATTACGCACGATGAGCCGCTCATCGAAGCGCTGGGCGCACGCCGTATTTTGGTCAGAGAGGGGGAGTGACATGCTCGAAACCAACAAAAACAGTGGGCGCGACGGCAATGAAAAGCTCGAAACCATTACCGTGGTGCCACACAAGGAACGTCGTAACGAAACGAAGCCGGCGTCACCGTCATGGTTCGTGGCGAAAATCAACCCGGTAAGCCGTTTCATCGGTGCGTTGATCCTGTGCATTCCGATGTTCTTCACCCTCGATGTCGTTTCGGCATCCGTGGCGTTTGGTTTGGAAATGCTATTGTTATGGATCGGCGGAGTGGCTCCCTGGACGGTCTTGCGCAAGACATGGCCGGTATGGATAGCGGCCACAGGCAGCTTCGTTTCCGTGGCGTTGTACGGCAAGACATCCGGCACGGTGCTGGCCAATCTGGGCGGCATCATCGTCATCTCCCAAGGATCGCTCTATCTGGCGTTGGCCACATTTCTACGTGTCGCCGCAATCGCCGTGCCGGGTGTGATTCTGGCTTTGGGACTCGACCCGACCGATCTGGCCGACGGACTCGTGCAGATTCTGCGCCTGCCGCAACGTTTCGTATACGGCGGCCTTGCCGGCATGCGCATGTTCACGCTGCTGCAGGCCGATTGGCGTGCACTCGGCCAGTCACGCCGCTCGCGTGGCCTCGGCGACGGCAGCACCATCAAACGCGTCTTCTCGCAAGCATTCAGCCTGCTCGTCGTATCCATCCGACGTGGAACGAAACTCGCCACCGCCATGGAAGCGCGCGGATTCGGATCCGACGCGCCACGAAGCCAAGCGCGCGAATCGAAACTGCATGCGGTCGACTGGCTGTTCTACGCCATCTGCATCGCGGTGCCGGCAATCGCGTTGGCCACCGCATACTACACCGGCTACTGGCATTGGGCGTTCAGCAACGTGTCCAACTAATGGATGATGATTCCCCAATCGGCAGCTAAATGAAAAAGCTCTCTGTCATACGTTCCAATCGGAATCGTATGACAGAGAGCTTTATCCTATTTCGGCAAGCCTTACACGGCTTCTTACTTGGCGAGCTTATCCAGCAGCAACGCTTCGGTGATGACGTTGTTCTTCAACGCCGGCAGACTGATGGACTCGTTCGGGCTATGCGCGTTGGCCTTCGGATCCTCCGGACCGGTGACCAGCACCTGCGCCTTCGGGAAGATGCGCTGCAATTCCGGAATGAACGGGATGGAGCCACCCTCGCCCTTGTTGACCGGAGCCACACCGAACGCTTCCTCCATGGCGTCCATGGCGTCCTTGGTGGCCTCAGCGTTCGGATCCATGGCCCAGCCCATGCCGTTGTCGAGCTTGTCGACCCACACTTCGGCACCGAACGGCGCATGCTCCACCATGAACTTGGCCAACGCCTCCTGGGCCTCTTCCGGGCGCTGGTTCGGCGCGGTGCGCAAGCTCAGACGGAACGTGGTTTCAGGAGAGATGACGTTGAAGGATCCTTCCACCGGATGCGCGTCGAACCCGATGACGGTGACGCTGGGCTTCGTCCACAGACGCGCGGCGAGCGAACCGGTGCCGGCAAGACGATACGATTCGACGATGCCCGCGTCGGCACGCACAGTCGCCTCGTCCATATCACGCTGCAGGCCGCCAACCGGTTCCTCGGACGCAACGCCCGGCACGGCCAAATCGCCATTGGCGTCGTACATGGAGGAAATCAACATCGCAGCCAGCGTGTTCGCGTCAAGAATCGGGCCGCCATACTGGCCGGAATGCACCGGATGTTCCAACGCCTTGACATGCACATCAATATCGGTGTTGCCACGCAGCGACGTGGTCAGCGACGGAATCTCAGCGGACCAGTTGCCCGAATCGGCCACAATGATCACATCGGAAGCGAACTCGTCCCGGTGCTCTTCGATGAACGGAATGAAGCTCGGAGAACCCATCTCCTCCTCACCTTCGATGAACACCTTGATGTTCACCTTCAGATCGTCTTCAAGCGCTTTCAGCGCACCGGAATGAATGGCGATTCCACCGCCGTCGTCCGCGGCTCCGCGGCCGTACAGACGCGTGTCGATTTCAGTGCCGACGAACGGGTCGGTGTTCCATACGCTCGGATCCGGCACCGGCTGCACGTCATGGTGCGCGTACAGCAGCACCGTCGGCGCATCCTCGCTGACGTTTTTGGAACCGATGACCTCCCAAGCGCCCGGCGTGCCGTCGGGGTTGTGCGACTGCACCACCTTCGTATCGACGCCGACCTCGCGCAGCAGGTCCGCCACGAATTGCGCGGAACGCTTCATATGATCGGCGGTGATGCCTTTCGCGGAAATCGACTGCAAGGCGATCTTCTGGTTCAACACGTCGACGATGCGGTTGAAATCCGACTCGACGCGCGTGCGGATCTCTTCGGGTCCTAAAGCTGTCATAATCCTTGATGCTCCCTATATATGCGTGTGTATTACGCGGATTGAATATCGTGTGACGAATGTCCATTGTATCCGTTCTTTGCAGACCGTCCGACCGCAGCTTGAATCGCAGCTTGAATCGCAGCTTGAACCGCAACGCAGACGGCACCGCGGGCGGCATCGAGCGTCGATACGTCACCTTACGCTCTATAGGCATGAGTTTGTTTACCAAGAAGGAAGAGCCGGCGCAGGAGAACGTCGAGAGCAAGGCTGCACAGCCGACCTCCGGCAAGGGCCGTCCAACCCCGAAGCGCAAGGACGCCCAGGCGCAGAATCTCCGTCCGCTGGTCCCCAAGGATCGCAACGCCAGCCGTAAGGCGGCCAAGGCCCGCATCCGCGAACGTGAGAACGCCGAATACGATGCCATGCAAAGTGGCGACATCAACCACATGCCGAAGTCGGAACGTCTGCCGTGGCGCATCTACATCCGTGACTACGTCGATGCCCGCTTCAATCTGGGCGAGTTCTTCATCCCGGTCGCGTTCATAATCCTGATCGGATCCATGGTCGTCACCTACAAGTGGCCTGCATTGGCGTTGCCGCTCATGCTGATCATGTATGTCTACTTGTTCGCCGTGATTATCGACGTGGCGGTCATGTGGCACAAGCTCAAGAAGAAGCTCATCGAGAAATTCGGTGAGCAGTCCGTGGCCAAGGGCATGCGTTCCGGTTCCTACGCGTGGAGCCGTGCCATCCAGATTCGCCGTTGGAGGCTTCCGAAGCCTCGTTACCCGAAGCGTGGACACTGGCCGGAGTGATCGGTATCGAGAACCGCCGGTGATTTTTCAAGCCGTCAGCGAACAACTGACGGCTTTTCCATTACCATGGAAAACGATTGCTCGCATCGAACAAAAGCTCACTTCACGTGCGTGCAAACGAATCAATGAGGAACGAATTGGGATTCAATATGGTTCAACAGCATTTCGACATCGCTATCATCGGAGCCGGCCCCGGCGGTTACTCTACGGCACTGCGTGCCGCGGAACTCGGCAAATCGGTGGCGTTGATCGAACGTGACGGTACGCTCGGTGGCACATGCCTCAACCGCGGATGCATCCCATCGAAGGCATTGTTGACCGCCGTGCATAGCGTCGAAACCATCCATAACGCCGAACGCATGGGCACCAACGCCACGCTGCAGAGCATCGATTTCGGCAGATTACGTGATTTCCGCGTCTCCACCGTGGAAACGATGACGAAAGGGCTGACGGGCCTGCTGGCGCATCGCGGCGTCACCGTATTCCGCGGTTGCGCGGCATTGCAGAACGCGCATACAGTACGTGTCACGCCGGCTGAGGGGGAGACGCAGGTATCGCGGTCCGTGGAAGCCGGCGTGTTCGAACCGGTTGAAACGGAACTTGCGATCGATGCCGACGACGTCGTGTTGGCAACCGGATCGCGTCCGCTTGCGTTGCCTGGAAATCCGTTCGCCGGCGCGCTGATCGATTCCACCCAGGCGTTGGAGCTGAATACCTTGCCCTCCAGCGCGGTGATTATCGGTGCGGGTGCGGTGGCATTGGAATTCGCGTCGCTGTGGAATGCCGCCGGTTGCGAAGTGACACTGCTGATTCGTAAGGACCGCGTGCTGTCCACATGGGAACGCCGTGCTTCGATGACGCTGACACGTGAGCTGAAACGCAGGGGAGTGAACGTGATCGCACGCACCGCGGTGGACCGTGTCGACACTGGCGCGAACCTAGGGGCCACTGTGCACTATCGGCAGGGCGATTCCGATGAGGACCGCACCGCTTACGGCGAAGTGGTGCTTGCCGCCATCGGACGTGTGCCCAATACCGACGCCGACTGGTTCCGCTCCAGCGGCCTGAAGCTCGACGAACGAGGATACGTGACCGTCGACGGATACGGACGGACGAACCTTGATGGCGTGTGGGCGCTGGGAGACATCACTCCAGGTCATGCGCTGGCCCACCGCGCCTTTGAACAAGGCATCACCATCGCTGAGAAAATCGCCGGAGCCGATCCAAAACCCGTGCTTGACGACACCGTGCCACAGGTGGTGTTCTCTTTCCCCGAAGCAGCAAGCGTCGGATTGACGCTCGACCAGGCAAAAGCGCGCGAAGACGTGGTCGAGCCGAAGGAGACGGCATACCCGATGCTGTCCAACGCGCGCATGCTGATGAGCGGGGAAGGCGGATCGATGACCGTCGTCAGCGGTGCGTTTGCGAACAATCCTGATATGCAGGTGGTGTTGGGCGTGCACATCGTCAGCCCAATCGCCAGTGATTTGATAGCGGAAGCCGAACAGTTGGTCGGCAACCGTGTCCCGCTTGCCGATGCGGCACGGCTCATCCACCCGCATCCCACGTTCAGCGAGACGCTCGGTGAGGCGTTGCTGAAAGCGGACGGACGCCCGCTGCATACGAGATAGGCGGAGTAGAATAGCGCAGTCGCACCATAAATGGCATGGTTCCTGATAAACTATCGTCCCAGTGTGTGTAACCGAACCGTCAAGCGAGGAAGTCGATGGCAGATAAAGCAGAGAAAAAGAAGCAGAAGAAGCAAGGCACCATCAGCCAGATCATCCAGATCTTCAAATACACCCAAGCTGAGGATAAGGCGCTTCCGTGGCTGTGCGGTGGCGTGTTCGTGGCACCGATTATCGTGTTCGTCGTACTGGGCGTCATATTCAAGTGGCATGTGTTCAGCTGGATCCTGTTCATGATTCTTGCCGTCATGCTGGGCGTGCTGTTCGCCACCATGATGCTCACCAAGCGTGCCGACAAGGTCGGCTACGCCAAGATCGAAGGTCGTCCCGGTGCCGCAGTAAGCGTGCTCGGCAACATCAGCAAGGCCGGCTTCAACTTCCCCCAGGAACCGGTGTGGATTGACCCGAAGACCAAGGACGCCATCTGGCGCGGTACCGGTTACAACGGCATCTATCTGCTGGGCGAAGGCGATTACAATCGCGTCAAGCGAGCCATGGATCGTCAGGAGCAGCGCATCAAGGGCGTGACCGCCGGCTCCGAAATCCCGGTCTACCGTATGTACGTCGGCACCGGCGCAAACCAGACCCGCCTCAAGGACGTGCGCAAGACGCTGCTCAAGTTCAAGAGCTACCAGCCGACCCATCACAAGAACAAGCTGATGGCCGCCATCCATCCGAGGACTCGTTTCGTGCTCACCAAGACCGAGCTCACGGTGCTCAACGAGCGTCTGCGCACCCTGCAGCTGAAGAACGGCATGAGCGTGCCGAAGGGCGTCGACCCGATGCATCCGCAGCGCGTCAGCCGTCGCGCCATGCGCGGCCGCTGATGGTCATAGCACCCGCATGATGTCACGGAAGGTTCCGATCGTATTCATACGATCGGGACCTTTTTCATGCTGCCTGTCCATTAAATGAACGCTTCTGAAGGGGCAGACGTGGCTGTTCGTAACAATCGAATCGTGATTTTCCGCGAAATCACACCTCGAATATGTCATTACGAAACATTCTCGTAACCCAAATGGCGAGTGAGCGAAACTCGCGACCATAGACTAATAGCCTGTAAGTAACTTATTCGAAAGGAGCGGTCCCGTGACTGCACTTGAAACCAAGGCTGATGCTGAGGCCCTTATCAACAAGGAAGGCATTGAGTATGTCTCCGTTCGCTTCACCGATCTGATCGGTGTTCAGCAGCACTTCACCGTGCCGGCAAGCGAATTCCTGAAGGACGCCTTCACCGACGGCATGCCGTTCGATGGCTCCTCCGTGGAAGGCTTCCAGGCCATCAACGAGTCCGATATGAAGCTGGTGCCGGACGTTTCCACCGCATTCATCGATCCGTTCCGCAAGCACAAGACCCTCGACGTGGCATTCTCCATCGTCGACCCGCTGACCGACGAGCCGTACTCCCGCGACCCGCGTCAGGTTGCCGGCAAGGCCGAGGCTTACCTGAAGTCCACCGGCATCGCCGATACCGCTTCCTTCGCTCCGGAAGCCGAGTTCTTCATCTTCGACAAGGTACGTTTCGAGAACAGCATGCAGCGCTCCTTCTACGAGGTGGACTCCATCGAGGCTCCGTGGAACTCCGGTATCGACACCGACGACGATGGCACTCCGAACATCGCGTTCAAGAACCGCGTCAAGAAGGGCTACTTCCCGGTTCCGCCGATTGACCACACCCAGGATCTGCGCGACGATATGGTCGCCAACCTGCAGAAGGTCGGCCTGATCCTCGAGCGTTCCCACCATGAGGTCGCCGGCGCTGGCCAGCAGGAGATCAACTACCGCTTCAACTCCCTGCAGCATGCAGGCGATGACCTGATGAAGTACAAGTACGTCGTCCACGAGACCGCTGCCCTCGCTGGCAAGGCCGCCACCTTCATGCCGAAGCCGATCGCAGGCGACAACGGTACCGGCATGCACTGCCACCAGTCCCTGTGGAAGGACGGCAAGCCGCTGTTCTACGATGAGAAGAACTACGGCGGTCTGTCCGACCTCGCCCGCTGGTACATCGGCGGCCTGATCAAGCACTCTTCCTCTGTGCTCGCCTTCACCAACCCGTCTCTGAACTCCTACCACCGTCTGGTCCCGGGCTTCGAGGCTCCGGTCAACCTGGTGTACTCCGCTCGTAACCGCTCCGCCGCCATCCGTATTCCGCTGGCCGGCACCTCCCCGGCTGCGAAGCGTATCGAGTTCCGCGCTCCGGATCCGTCCTGCAACCCGTTCCTCGCCTTCTCCGCACAGCTGATGGCAGGCCTGGACGGCATCCTGAACCACATCGAACCTCCGGCACCGGTCGACAAGGACCTGTACGAGCTGCCGCCGGAAGAGCACGCTGGCATCAAGCAGGTTCCGAGCTCCCTGGCTGAGGCCATGGACGCCCTTGAGGAAGATCACGACTTCCTCACCGCAGGCGACGTCTTCACCGACGACCTGATTGACACCTGGATCAGCATCAAGCGCGGCGAGATCGACCAGGCTCGTCTGGCCCCGACCCCGCTGGAGTACGAGCTGTACTTCCACATCTGATAGTCGGAACCCCTGAGCCCTACTGCCGACTACGTTTCAGGGTTCAGTATAGGTACTAGGTGTACTTAAGGTGTACTTACGTCCGGAAAAGACACGACCCCCGCACGACTCGAAGGAGCCATGCGGGGGCCGTGTCGTATCCGTCGGGCCCGTCTATTGGGGCCGTTCGGGCAGGGATGAGATCCAGTCGTCGAGGTCACGCCGGCGGATGCGTTTGGTCGACGAATGGGCGTAGCAGGCGATGAGCTCGCCTTGGCGTATGGCCTGGCGGACGATCTTCTCGTCCAGTCCGGTCAGGGCGGCCGCTTCGGACACGCCCAATAGCGGGCGGTGCTCGATGGGCACGTAGGGTTTCTCCTTGGGGCCGGCCGTGGATGGTTTCCTCGAATCTGTCATGCCATGTGGCTATGCGTCGCGGGACCGGGCGCCATCGACGGGAAAGTCTTCTGGAACGCATGGAGGCCGGCATGGACGACGGCATCGAAAGAAAACCAACCAGACCGTATATCTCTTCCAACCCGGGCTTCTACCGCGAGGCCGGTCCCGTCGACTGGCTTCGCACGCAGGAGGGCGTTTGGCTCCGTTCCACGTTCCCGTTCAATTCATGCTGGACGCTGGACGTCTCGCGTATGGGGCCGCGCTGGCCGTGCCGCCGGTCCTGTCGCGGCTGGCGATGCTGGAACGCTACTACCGGGACCGTTCGGTCGGATTGCCGGCGCGTTGGACGCCCGCGGAGGCGCATGACCTGTCTCTTATACACATCTGACGCTGCCGACGAAGGC
>ERZ1027010.933-NODE-933-length-11310-cov-8.326255_pt1 | contig 11310 bp, 7 predicted proteins | sample MGYA00519448_ERZ1027010 | MGnify/ENA primary metagenome ERZ1027010 (study PRJEB26926, sample SAMN06164694) | human gut metagenome | biome: ENVO:00009003; feature: ENVO:2100002; material: ENVO:00002003 | host: Homo sapiens | place: USA | collected 2012 ... | reverse complement strand
ATTACCTGCAGAGATGGAAATCCGTGATTATGTGACGAGCGTGATCAAAGATACCTACCGCAGCTTTGGATTTACGCCGATTGAAACCCCATGCATGGAAAATATTGCAAACCTTTCCAACAAGCAGGGCGGCGAGAATGAGAAACTGATCTTTAAAGTATTAAAGCGTGGCGAGAAGTTAAATCTGGAGACCGCAAAAGAAGAGGCGGATGTGGTCGATTTCGGTATGCGTTACGATCTGACCGTTCCGCTTTCCCGTTTCTATGCAAACCATGCCAATGATCTGCCGACACCGTTTAAGGCACTGCAGATCGGAAGCGTGTGGAGAGCCGACCGTCCGCAGCGTGGACGTTACCGTCAGTTTACCCAGTGCGATATTGATATTTTAGGAGAGCCGAGTAATCTTGCAGAGATTGAGCTGATCACCGCGACAACCACTACCATCGGCAGACTCGGATTTAAGAATTTTGAGATCCGCATCAATGAGCGCCGGATTTTAAAGGCAATGGCAGCATACAGCGGATTTGAAGAGAAGGATTACGACAGCATTTTCATCACCCTCGATAAGATGGACAAGATCGGTCTCGAAGGTGTGGCAGCAGAACTCGGGGAAGAGGGCTATGCAAAAGAGTCGATTGACAAATACTTAGAGCTGTTTGAGTTATTAAAAGACCGCAAGGATGTTGCGGAAGGTGTGGCATTCTTAAAGGACAAGCTGGGAGATTTCATGGATCAGGAAGTGGCAGACAGTCTGACAGAGATCGCAACGGCAGTCAATGCGACAAAGAATGCAGAGTTTACACTGGTCTTTGATCCGACACTCGTGCGCGGCATGAGCTATTATACCGGAACTATTTTTGAGATCGCAATGCCGGAGCTTGGTGCAGCCTGCGGCGGCGGTGGAAGATACGACAAGATGATTGGAAAATTCACAGGCAACGATGTGCCGGCATGTGGTTTTTCCATCGGATTTGAGCGTATTATCCTGCTTCTGATGGAGAGCGGGTTCAAAATTCCGGAGCGTCCGAAGAGAGTTGCTTACTTAGTAGAAAAGAAGTATCCGGCAGAGAAACTTGTGGATGTGATGAAACAGGCAAAAGAAGCCCGCGAGAACGGACAGCAGGTATTGGTTGTCCGCATGAACAAGAACAAGAAATTCCAGAAAGAGCAGCTTTCTAAAGAAGGATACGAAGAATTTGAGGAGTTTTTTAACAAATAGAATAAGGAGAGTATAAAGGAGACAATCATGGCAGAATCAATGAAAGGCTTACACAGAAGCCACAGATGTACCGAGGTAAGCAGTGCCAACATCGGTGAAAAAGTAACCGTTATGGGCTGGGTACAGAAGAGAAGAAATTTAGGAAGTCTGATTTTTATCGACCTGCGTGACAGAAGTGGTCTGTTACAGATCGTGTTTGATGAGGAGAGTGTCGGAGCAGAGGGATTTGCAAAGGCAGGAACTTTAAGAAGTGAATATGTAGTGGCTGTTGGAGGAACGGTACAGAAGCGTTCTGCAGCAGTCAATGAAAACTTAAAGACCGGAGATATCGAAGTGATCGCAACCAGCCTTCGCATTTTATCCGAGTCACAGACACCTCCGTTTGCAATTGAGGAGAACAGCCAGACCAAGGAAGATATTCGTCTGAAATACCGTTATCTGGATCTGCGCAGACCGGACATTCAAAAGAACTTAATGCTGAAAAGCCGTGTGCTCGGACTGATGCGTCAGTTTATGGCAAATGAGGGATTTTTAGAGATCGAGACTCCGATCCTGTGCAAGTCTACACCGGAAGGTGCCAGAGATTATCTTGTGCCAAGCCGTGTGCATCCGGGAAATTTCTATGCACTGCCACAGTCTCCGCAGCTGTTCAAGCAGCTTCTGATGGCATCCGGCTATGACCGGTATTTCCAGATCGCCCGCTGCTTCCGTGACGAGGATCTGCGTGCAGACCGTCAGCCGGAGTTTACACAGGCGGATATGGAACTTTCCTTTGTTGATATCGACGATGTCATTGATGTCAATGAGCGTCTGTTAAAATTCGTATTTAAGGAAGCCATCGGTGTGGACGTGCAGATTCCGCTGCAGCGTATGCCGTGGCAGGAAGCCATGGATCGTTTCGGTTCCGACAAGCCGGATACCCGTTTCGGTATGGAACTGGTCGATGTATCCGAGACAGTAAAGGGCTGTGGATTCGGTGTATTTACCGGTGCACTGGAAAACGGTGGTTCTGTCCGTGGTATCAATGTCGAGGGACAGGGACATATGCCGCGTAAGAAGATTGACAAGCTGGTGGAGCATGCAAAGGGCTGCGGTGCCAAGGGACTTGCTTATCTGTGCATTAACGAAGATGGCACTTACAAGTCTTCTTTCGCAAAGTTTATGACAGAAGACGAGTTAAACGCACTTGTTGCAAAGATGAACGGCAAGCCGGGCGATCTGCTTTTGTTTGCAGCAGATAAAAATAAGATCGTATGGAACGTACTGGGCGCACTTCGTTTACAGCTTGGAGAAGAACTTGGACTGATCGATGAGAACAAGTACAATTTCCTGTGGGTAACAGAATTCCCACTTCTGGAGTGGTCCGATGAAGAGAACCGTTTTATGGCAATGCATCATCCATTTACCATGCCGATGGAAGAGGACTGGGATAAGATCGACAGCGATCCGGGTGCTGTCCGCGCAAAGGCATACGATATCGTATTAAACGGTACCGAACTTGGCGGTGGTTCTGTCCGTATCCATCAGGATGACATTCAGGAAAAGATGTTTGAGGTGCTTGGATTTACCAAGGAGCGCGCACATGAGCAGTTTGGATTCCTTCTGGATGCATTCTCCTATGGTGTGCCGCCACACGCAGGACTGGCTTACGGTGTAGACCGTATGATTATGCACATGGTACATGCAGATTCCATCCGTGACGTGATTGCATTCCCGAAGGTAAAGGATGCTTCCGATCTGATGTCTGAGGCACCGGGTTCTGTGGATGAGAAACAGTTAGAAGAACTTGGTATTGCGATCGTAAAGAGTGAGGATAGCGAAGAATAATTTCTATGAAAAAATGGAAGGCAAACTGGAAAAAAATACTCATTGTACTGATCCTTATCTTGCTTTTGGTGTTTGGAATTCTGATGTATGGCAAAGTCAGTGAGCTGACCAACCAGCTTGCCTATCTGCAGGATACGACCAACATCATTCTTTCGGATGTGGGAGGAATGCAGTCAAGCATTGAAAAAACACTCGAAGAAGAGGCCAGTATGGTCGAGGATTATTCCATAGAAGTAAAGGATATGGATTTTGCCCGTCACGAGTATAAGGTGGAAGTTTCCGTGATTCCGAAAGAGTATACCGATAATACAACGATGAGCATCTATTTCGGAACAACGGAATGTCCGCTGAAAGCAGACGGTTACATGTTCAAAGGAAATATCACGCTTCCGCTTAACAAAACATTCAACGGAAATGTCACGTTCCTTCTTGCAAACGGAAAAAAGAAGACAACGGAAGTGGTGGAAGACTTTGATGGTGTCAGCGGAAAATTTGATCAGGTTTTATCGGGAACGTTAGATGGAACGCCGGCATTAAAGGACGGAAAACTTTCTCTGAAAGGAAAGTGTACCTATACGCTTGATAATGTTGCGATGTATCATTTTAAAAGTTTTGAAATAGCAGCATCCCTGGATGGAGAGGAAATCTGGACGCAGGATCTGATGCAGAATCTGCTAGAGGAAAAACAGGAGTCATCAAAGGACGATAAGGATCTGGTGACGACAGAACAGGCGGTGGAGGAGAATTCGGAAGGATCTACCGTTGATTCAGGTTCCGGTACCGTTACCTGCAGGATGGTATATGAGAAGCCACAGCAGCAGAAAGAAGACGTAGAACAGACGCAGGCACAGGAAGGACAAACCCCTTCGCGGAAACCACTGCGTATCTATCTGCGGGCTGTGACAACGGAAGGGTATCGGTTTGAAACGGATCTGCTGCGGGAAGATGCCATGGAAGAAGAAAATAAATGGTCTCTGGATAAGGAAAGCATAGATACAAAGATGTATCGCAGTGTGTATGACCGGAAGGATCAGGAACTTACCATTGACTGAAAAAAGAAGTACGGTCAGTTATGACTGTACTTCTTTTTTTGCGAGTGGCAGGGTAAAGATGAACTCTGTTCCCACTCCTTCGGTGCTGATGACGTTGATATGTTCATTGTGTGCCTGAATAATTTCTTTTACAATAGCAAGTCCCAGGCCGGTTCCCCGTTTATCTTTTCCCCGGGAAAGGTCCGTTTTATAAAAGCGGTCCCAGATTTTTTTGATACTTTCTGCAGGAATTCCGATTCCGGAATCTTTCACGGAAATAAGAACTTTTTCATTTTTGATGCTTGTTTCAATCTTGATTGATGCATCATTGTGGGAAAACTTTGTGGCATTGTCGATCAGGTTATAGAGAACCTGCTGGATTTTGCTCATATCACCGTGAACATATAACTTTTGTCCTGTTAAGACAAGATCAAAGGAAAGCCCTTTGGCAGAACAGGTTCCTTCAAAGGTGAGGATGGTCGTCTTTATCATGCGGTTGATATCGAAATCTGTAAGATCAAGCATCATACCCCGGTGCTGTCCAAAACGGTTCAGATCCAGAATTCCCTGTGTCAGTTTGGTCAGACGTTCGGTTTCAAACAGGATGATGTTCAAATATTTATTCTGTAGCTCCGGTGGAATGGTTCCGTCTAACATGGCTTCGATATATCCTTTGATTGATGTCAGCGGAGAACGGAAATCGTGGGAAACATTCGAGATAAACTTTCTTTGGTCTTCTTCAAGTGTGTCCAGTTCATTCGCCATATAATCCATGGTGTTGGCAAGATATCCCAGTTCATCGTTCCGGTGGATCTGTGTGCGCGGTTCAAAATTTCCTTTGGCATAACTCTCGGAGACGATTGTCAGCCGGTGCAGTGGACGGTAAAATCCATGTGCAAACAGCAAAAGGAGGAACAGTGCTGTCAGAAAAACAAATTCAATGGTATAAAAAACAATGTTCATAAAACCGTTTGCATTCTGTGTGATGGAGGACACGGTCTTATGGATCATGACATAACTGTGAATCCGGTAATTGCTGGTGATCGGAGAAAATACCGTAAGGTTTTTTTCGGAAAACGATCCGTAAAAGTTACCGGTCATATAATAACGGTTGCCAAAGTCGGAAGTGTTGAAACCTTTGAGCGTTTTATAATTGGCATTTGCTGCATTTTTGCCGACGGATTCATCGGTAGAATCAAAGAGAATATTTCCCTGATTGTCCATGATCCAGATTTGGGCAGAAAGATATTCGCCAAGACTTTGCATCTGTTTTTGAAAATCCTGCAGCGAAAAACTGTATTTATTATAATTGTCAGCATAACCCGATGCAATCTGTACAGATTCCCGGTATAGCTGCTGTGCCTCCCGGTTTTCGGCATAATGTGTGATCGCATGCTGTGTGAACGTACACAGGATGATAAAGCCGAGAACCACAAACAGGACATAGCCGAAAATGAGTTTGGGTATCAGTGTTTTTTTCATCCTTTTACCTCAAATTTGTAACCGATTCCCCAGACAGTTGCGATCGACCAGGTTTCATGGTCTTTGATCTTTTCCCGGAGACGTTTGACGTGGACATCTACTGTGCGGGTATCCCCGATGTATTCATATCCCCAGATGTGATCCAGCAGCTGTTCGCGGGTAAACACCTGGTTGGGAGAAGCTGCAAGGAAATATAACAGTTCTAGTTCTTTTGGCGGCATGTCAATCAGATGCCCATTGTACATGACCGAATAATTGGACAGATTGACGGTCAGATCCGGATATTCCACACATTTTAATTCTACAACGGACTCGGTTTTGGCAGGCTGGAAACGGCGGAGAACTGCTTTGACGCGTGCTACCAGTTCCTTGGAATCAAATGGTTTTAATATGTAATCATCCGCACCGAGCTCTAGTCCGAGTACTTTATCAAAGATTTCGCCTTTGGCGGAAAGCATGATGATCGGAACGTTGCTTTTGGTACGGATTTCCCGACAGACCTGATAGCCGTCAATGCCCGGAAGCATCAGATCAAGCAGGATCAGGTTAGGGTTATAGTGTTCAAATGCGTGCAGGGCTTCTTCCCCGTCATTGACGATTTTGGTATCATAGCATTCCTTGGTCAGATACAGGGAAATAAGTTCTGCAATATTATTGTCATCGTCCACAATCAGTATTTTCTGTTTGGACATGGAAATCCCTCCTTATTATAAAAAATCAATAGGTATTTAAACATCAAAAGCAGCAATGGTCACACCGGCACCGCCCTCAGACGGCTCTCCCATCCGGTAAGATTTCACGTACCGCTGGTTTTTCAGATGTGCCTGCACGGCATTGCGCAGTGCACCGGTTCCTTTTCCGTGAACGATCCGGACGGATGGAAGATGAGCCACATAGGCATCATCAAGATATTTATCCAGATGGGCAATGGCTTCGTCTACCGTCATACCAATCAGATTGATCTCTGTAGAAACGGATGCCGCTTTGCTCATTTTTATTTTTCCGGAAGAAGTACCTCCGTATTTTTTTGCCGCCGGAGAGGCATCTTCATCAATCAGTACCAGATCTTTGATGTTGACCAGGGAACGTAAGATTCCCATCTGGACATACAGATCCCCTTTGGCGTTTGGCAGTGTGTGCACGGTTCCCTTTAAGTTCATGGACAGTACACGCACGGAATCACCGATGCGCAACTTTTTAGGTACTTTGTGGTTGACCGTTTCCTTTTTCTTCATGGAGAGTGCTTTTTCACTGGCACTCATTTTGTCACGTACACGGCTGCGTTCTTTTTCCATTTTGGACATAGGCGCCTGTCCCTGTCCGTACTTGTTGAAATTGCGGATGGTCTCATCGGCAAGGTCTTTGGCTTCTTTGAGAATCTGTACGGCTTCTTCATTGGCTTTGCGCAGGATCTCGTCACGGCTGTTGTCCAGACGCTCATTTTTGGCGGTCAGTTTCTTCTTTAAATCTTCAATTTCTGCTTTGTATTTCTGAATTTCCAGCTGTTCTTTTTCAATGGTGATACGGCTCTGTTCCAGATTGGCAAGCATATCTTCGAAATTGACGTCGCGCTCACTCAGGCGGCCTTTGGCATCTTCAATGATATTTTCTGCCAGTCCGAGTTTGGAACTGATGGCAAACGCATTACTTTTTCCCGGAATACCGATCAGCAGACGGTAGGTAGGACTGAGCGTATCGACATCAAATTCACAGCAGGCATTTTCAACACCTTCTGTGGAGAGCGCATAAACTTTCAATTCACTGTAATGCGTGGTAGCCATGGTGACCGCTCCATACTGGTGCAGTTTGTTTAAGATGGAGATGGCAAGTGCGGCACCTTCGGTCGGATCGGTACCGGCGCAGAGTTCGTCAAACAGACACAGGCTCTGGTCATCCGCCTTTTGTAAAATGCGGACGATATTGGTCATGTGGGAAGAAAACGTACTCAGGCTTTGCTCAATACTCTGTTCATCTCCGATATCTGCAAAAATTTCGTGAAAAATGGCAAGTTCCGAGCGATCTCCGGCCGGAATGTGCAGACCGGACTGTCCCATCAGAGTCAGCAGTCCCACCGTTTTTAAAGAGACGGTTTTACCACCAGTGTTTGGACCGGTCACGATCAGCTGCCGGAAATCCGCACCGAGACGTACATCAATCGGAACCACTTTCTTAGGATCTAAGAGTGGGTGGCGGCCTTTGCGGATGTTAATCCGCCCCTCTTCATTAAAGACAGGGGCAACACCGTTGTAACTTTTGGCAAGTTCGGCTTTGGCAAAAATAAAATCCAGTTCCGCAAGAACAGTATAATCCTGACGGATTCCGTTTGCGTTTTCTGCCACACGGTTGGAAAGATCTGCTAAAATGCGGTCAATTTCTTCCTGTTCTTTTAAAAACAGTTCCTTAAGTTCGTTATTTAAATTGACGACAGCCATTGGTTCAATAAATAAGGTAGAACCGCTTGAGGACTGGTCATGTACCATACCGGGAACCGAGGTTTTGGATTCGGCACGAACCGGCAGACAGTAGCGGCCGTCACGCATGGTAATCACAGCATCCTGCAGATAGCTGCGGGTGGTTGTGTTGTTCATAAGACCAGTCAGCTGTGCGTGAATGCGGTCGTTCATCCCCCGGATGGATTTACGGATTTTAGAAAGTGCCGCAGAGGCGTCGTCTGCAATTTCGTCTTCCCCGACAACACAGCGGCGGATTTCATCCAAAAGGGGAGAAAGCGGCTGGATCTGTGAAAAAAGCGGTGACAGGGAATCTGTTTTTTCATCGTTGCGGTCGCTTCGGTCGTATGCTTTGACCCGCTTGGCAACTTCCAACAGAGAACAGATCATAAGGAGCTCTGTGGTATTTAAGGTGCCACCGATATCGAGACGTTTCAGGGAAGCGTTGACATTGTGAACGCCGGAAAAACTGATGCCACTTCCGCGGTACAGGCGGCTGAGTGCGTCTGCCGTAGTTTCCTGCAGGTGTGCAATTTCCGCAGGATCGGTCAGGGGAACCAGTTTGTGACAGCGGTCTTTTGCCTCTTCACAGCTGGCATAATCTGCCAGACGCTCCAGTATTTTATAATATTCAAGTGTATGATAAACTTTCTGATTCATAGTGATATTCCTTTTTATATAGTATTCTCTCTTGTATTATAACGCAAAGTGCCATTTTGGAAAAGAAAAATAATGTGATTGTTGCAAGTGCATGGAAATGCGAATATAATAGTGGTTATGAGTGATAAACAGCAACCAAAGAATGTGTTTGTCAGAGAACAGATTAAGGACAAACCAAAGAATTATAAACGTATGTGGGTCCGGTTGGGGGAATCTGCTGCCTGTGGGGGTGTATTTGCGCTGGCTGTGTGTCTGGTGCTGCTTTTTATGATTCCGGTTCTGCGGCAGGAGGAAGGTTCTGTGCCGGATACCGGAGCACAGGATTCACAGCAGGCATCGGTGGAAGAAACGGAGCAGGGGTCTGAGGAAAAGGAGGAGACACAGACTCCGGAAGAGAGACAGCCGATGACGCTAGACGATTACCAACAGATTCAGACAGAGCTGTACGCCATTGGAAATACGGCAAATAAGTCCATCGTTACGATCACGGGGGTGGTCAGTGATACGGACTGGTTTAACAACTCTTATGAACGGGAAGGTCAGGGCTGTGGCACGATCATTGGAGAAAGTGGAGGTAAACTCTGGATTCTTACGGAGAAAAAAACGATTAAAGATGCTGCAAAGATCAAAGTTACCTTTGTAAATGATGCGGTGGCAGAGGCAAAGCTGGTCAGATACGATGGGAATACCGGTCTTGCGGCACTTACCGTGGATCTGGAGGATCTGGAGACTTCCACGCAGAATGCCATTACCGTGATGAAAACAGCAGGCTCGAATACTATACATAAGGGGAGCATTGTGATTGCTCTTGGCAGCCCGCTTGGAACGAATTATTCGATTTTGACCGGAACCATTACGGCGACCAACAATGAAATTTCCACTCCGGACAATAATTACAGTGTATACACGACAGATATTGTTGCCAGCGAGAATGGAAGCGGTGTGCTGATCAATATGGATGGCGAACTTGTCGGTGTTGTGATGCAAAGCTATAGTGCGGCTTCTGCAAATACGCTCACTGCAGTGGAAATATCAGAACTGATGCCAGTGATTGATCTATTATTTGCGGACAAAGAGGTGCCGTATTTTGGTGTGCACATTTCTACTGTTACCCAGCATATTGCGCAGAAATACGATATTCCAAAGGGCGTATATATCAAAAAAGTTGAGATGGATTCGCCTGCCATGGATGCGGGACTGCAGAGCGGGGATGTGATCCGTTCCGTTGCAGGCCAGGAGGTTGCAAGTGCAGAGCAGTTCCGGGAGGTGCTGTTGCAGCTGACACCGAAAGAAACCTATTCGGTTACGGTTATGCGGGAAGGTACTAAGGGTTATAAAAAGATTACCTGTAAATTAAAAGCAGGGGTTTTGCAGTAAAATTGGAAATAAGGAGTTATTATGAAATATATTGAATCTCTCCGAGAAGGAGAAAAAGTAAATGAAGTATATCTGTGTAAATTCAAACAGGCGGCACTGACCAAAGCCGGAAAAGCATACGACAATGTGATCCTGCAGGATAAAACAGGAACGATTGATGCCAAGATCTGGGATCCGGGTTCTGTGGGAATTGATGAGTTTGACGCGCTGGATTATGTGGCGGTTACGGGAGATGTCACCAGCTTTCAGGGAAATCTGCAGATGTCGATCCGGCGTGCACGCCGTGTTTCAGAGGAGGACATTGATCCTAAGGAGTATCTTCCTTGTACGGACAAGGATGTGGAGGAGATGTATGCCGAATTGACAGGATATATTGATTCTGTGAAAAATCCTTACCTGAACCAGCTGCTGCACAGATTTTTCGACAATCAAACATTTGCGGACCGGTTTAAATTTCATTCGGCAGCAAAGAGTGTACATCATGGATTTGTCGGGGGTCTGTTGGAACATACCGTCAGCGTGACAAGAAACTGTAATTATTTTGCGCAGAATTATCCGTTTTTGAATCGGGATCTTCTGATTACGGCGGCGATTTTCCACGATATCGGTAAATTAAAAGAGTTGTCGGCGTTTCCGGCAAATGATTATACCGATGCAGGACAGCTGCTTGGGCATATTATGATCGGTGCCGAGTGGGTAGGCGAGGGAATCCGTTCCATTGAGGGATTTCCGGTGGTTCTGGAAAATGAGTTAAAGCACTGCATTCTGGCGCACCACGGAGAACTGGAGTATGGATCTCCGAAGAAACCGGCACTGGTTGAAGCGATGGCTTTGAGCTTCGCGGACAACGTGGATGCAAAGATGGAAACCATGCGGGAGATTCTGGCAAATGTGCCGGACAATAATCTTGAGTGGCAGGGGTACAGCCGCCTGCTGGAGACAAATATCCGCAAGACAAGCAAATAAGATGAGATAAAGTCGGAGCCGAAAGATATTTTGACTCCGACTTCGCAGGTTAAAAGGATGAAAAAAAACGATTTATTTTCTTTGAAAATTACAGATATGGGAGTCGACGGGGAAGGCATCGGAAAGTACGATGGGATGACATTTTTCGTCAAGGATGCGCTGATCGGAGATGAAATCCGTGCTCGTGCCACAAAACTGAAAAAGCACTATGGATATGCCCGTGTGGAGGAAATTATCACACCATCTCCATACCTGTCTCTTATACACATCTCCGAGCCCACGAGACCGTACTAGATCT
>ERZ1027010.927-NODE-927-length-11328-cov-5.400426_pt1 | contig 11328 bp, 14 predicted proteins | sample MGYA00519448_ERZ1027010 | MGnify/ENA primary metagenome ERZ1027010 (study PRJEB26926, sample SAMN06164694) | human gut metagenome | biome: ENVO:00009003; feature: ENVO:2100002; material: ENVO:00002003 | host: Homo sapiens | place: USA | collected 2012 ... | reverse complement strand
AGATGTGTATAAGAGACAGTGCTGATTTGGATGGGATCATGGATGCTTGGGCCAATGACTTTGCTGAAAAGCTGGAAGTTTCTGAAGAAGGGGTGCATGAGTAATGGCGTATAAACTGTATATGGCGGGAATGCTTATGCCCATCACCCCTTCCAAGGTGACGGTGAAGATCAACAACCAGAATAAGACCATGACCCTGATCAACGGGGAAGAAATCAATATCCTGAAGGCCGCTGGCCTTTCGGATGTGTCCTTTGAATTGGTTCTTCCCCAAGTGTCCTATCCCTTCAGTAACGGTGGAGCGCAAAGCGCCGCCTATTACCTGTCCTTGTTTGAACGGCTGAAGGTAAGCAAGACCCCGTTCCAATTCATCCTGAACCGGCAGAAGCCCGGTGGCGGGATGTTCCATTACACCAATTTGACCGTTGGCCTTGAAACCTATGAAATCACCGATGATGCCGGTGAAGGCTTTGATGTGAAGGTGAAGATCAACCTGAAACAGTACAGAGCCTATGGCACCAAGACCGTGACCGTGCAACCGGCCAAGACTTCCGGGGGAACCGCCACCGCAACGGTTAAGGCGGCACCCCGGCCCACCACAACGGCCCCGAAAGCCGCCACCTATACGGTGAAATCTGGTGATTGCCTTTGGAACATTGCCAAGAAGCAGTTGGGCAACGGGGCCGATTACACGAAAATCTATAATCTGAACAAGGACAAAATCAAGAACCCGAACCTGATCTATCCCGGTCAGGTTCTTACTTTGCCTTCCTGAAAGGGGTGATTCCGTTTGGCAGTTGAATTGTTCATCCAGCATAACAGCACCATTCAATTCCCCGTTGTCGAGGAAGGCGCACGGCTGACCTTGGAACGCAAGGGAACCCCCGGCAAGTTGGAGTTCACCGTTGTCAAGGGGCCGGGGCTGAACTTTGCTGAAGGTGATCCGGTGAAGCTGACTGTGAACGGAACCGCCATGTTCTATGGGTTTGTGTTCAAGAAAAAGCGTGACAAGGGCGGCACCATTGATGTTGTGGCCTATGATCAGTTGCGTTATTTGAAGAACAAGGACACCATCACGGAAGAAGGGCTGAAGGCTTCTGACCTTCTGAAGCGCATTGCAACAGATTTCCGGTTGAACCTTGGCACGGTGGAAGATACTGGTTATACCATTGAAACCATCGTGGAAGAAAACCAAACCCTGTTTGATATGATCCAGAGCGCCCTTGATGAAACCCTGATGAATACCAAACAGCTTTATGTTCTGTATGACGATGCCGGGAAGCTGACCCTGAAGAACATCAATACCATGAAGCTGAACCTTCTGATTGATGAAGAAACCGGGGAAAACTTCAGCTATGAATCCAGTATTGATGAACAGACCTATAACAAGATCAAACTGGCCTATAACGATGAAAAAACCGGTAAGCGGGAATTGTTCATTGCACAGGACGGGGCGAAAATGAACCAATGGGGTGTTCTTCAGTATTTTGAAGAAGTTCAGACCAAAACGGGCGCTTCCGCCAAGGCGGATGCCCTGTTGAAGCTGTACGATCAGAAAACCCGCAAGCTGACCATTCAGAACGCTTTCGGTGATGTGCGGGTTCGTGCTGGAAGCGCCGTGGTGGTGGCCCTGAACCTTGGCGATATTGTCACCAACAATTACATGGTGGTGAACAAAGTCACCCATACCTTCAGGGGTGATGAACACATGATGGAACTTGACCTGATCGGGGGTGAATTTATTGCCTAATCCTGTTGAAGTGGTAAAACGGGCGGCGGTGGAAGCTGTGGAAGCCGGGAAACCGGTGAACATTTTGTTTGGAACAGTCCTTTCCGCTTCACCCTTAAAAATTCAGGTGGATCAGAAATCCATCTACACTTCCAAAATGCTGATCCTGACCCGGAATGTGACTGATTTTGAAGTTGATATGACGGTGAACCACAGCACCGAGGACAAGGGCGGTGGTTCTGGTGCGGCGGCGTATGAAGCCCACAAACACGCCTATGTTGGCAAGAAAACCTTCAAGGTTCACAACGCTTTGAAGGCCGGTGAAAAGGTGCTTCTGATCCGGATTCAGCAAGGAAAGAAATTCGTGGTTATTGACCGAGTAAAGGGGGCTTGATGATGATTCCGCAAGTGCAGGATGATATTAAACAGGATTTCACCATTGAAACCCTTCCAAGCCGTACTTTCAGGATGAACCACCACAACCTGACCATCATCGGCACCATTGATGAAATCCAAGCTGTGGAACAGGCGGTTTTTCTGATCCTGAACACAGAACGCTATGAATGGTTGATCCATTCTTGGGATTATGGGGTTGAACTTCATAATCTGATCGGGAAAGATGTGGAATACTGTATTCCCGAAATTGAACGCCGGGTTCGTGAAGCCTTGCTTCAGGATGATAGGATCACGGCGGTTCAGAACTTTGAATTTACGGTGAACAAAAAGAAAGTGCTGACTACCTTCACGGTGGTCAGCATTTTTGGCGAAATCAATGCAGAATTGGGGGTTGAAATCTGATGTATGAAGCACAGACCTATGAAGCAATCCTTTCCCGGATGCTTCAGAAGGCGCTTTCTATCAATGGCAATTTGGACACCCGTGAAGGTTCGTTGGTTTGGTGCGGTGATGCCCCCGCCGCCGTGGAATTGCAGAACCTTTATATTGCCCTTGATACGGTGCTGAATGAAACCTTTGCGGACACCGCAACCCGCCCTTATCTCATTTTGAGGGCGGCAGAAAGGGGCCTGAAACCGCAACCGGCAAGCCCCGCCGTGTTGCAGTTGAGCATTACACCAACCACCTTGCACCTTCCCATGAACACCCGCTTTTCCATCGGAGAACTGAACTATTATGTTTCGGCTGACCGTGGAAGTGGTAAGTATGAAATCACCTGTGAAACCGCTGGTGAAGCCGGTAATGACTACACTGGAACGGTGATTCCCATTGAGTATGTGGACGGCCTTGAAACCTGTTCCATTTCCGCCGTGGTGATCCCCGGTGAGGATGAAGAAGATACCGAGGTTTTCAGACAGCGTTACATGGATAGCCTGAACGCCCAAGCCTTCGGCGGCAACCGTGCGGATTATCTGGAAAAGGTGAACGCCATTCCCGGCGTGGGCGGTGTGAAGGTATATCGGGTTTGGAACAGCGATTTGAACCCGGCCAAGCTGATCCCGCCCACGGGAACCGACACTTGGATCAGCGGCCTTTCCGGTGTGTCCGAGGAAATCAAGGCGTGGTTGAATACCGTGTATGCGGCGGGAGCCAATAGCAAGCTGACCGTGGGCGGAACCGTGAAGCTGGTGATCATCAACAGTTCCTTCAAGAAGCCTTCGGAAGCCCTTGTGGATCAGGTGCAGACCGCAGTTGACCCCCTTCAGAACGCCGGTGAAGGCGTGGGCATTGCCCCCATCGGCCATGTAGTGAGGGTTGAAGGTGTGGGTGAAGATACCATCAACCTTTCCTTCGATCTGTACTATCAGCGGGAATGGAGTTGGGATGATGTTTCCGCCTATGTCACGGAAGCAATCAACGGTTACTTCTTGGAACTGGCCCAAAGTTGGGCAGACCAGAATGAAGCCCTTGTGGTTCGTATCAGTCAGGTGGAAAGCCGCCTGTTGGGAATCACCGGTATTCTGGATATTGCCAACACCAAGATCAACGGTGAAGCGGCGAACTGTACCCTGACCCTTGACCACATTCCGGTTTTGGGAACCATTGAGCCGGGAACCATCGTGATCAGCGGATAAGGGGGCCAGGAGCATGGAACGCAAACTGATTGATTATCTTCCTTATGTCATTCGTGATTATGCGGAGTTTCAGGGGATCATGGGGAGCGAACAGCCGGAAATTGAAAAGGCATGGAATACCACGGATGATCTTCTTGATAATCAGTTCATTCCCACCGCTGGAAACATGGGCCTTTCCCGGTGGGAAAAGATTTTGGGGATTACCCCCAAAGGCACGGACAGTCTTGAAGATCGCCGGTTCCGTATTCTGACCCGGATCAATGAAGAACTTCCGTACACCTTGCCCCAGCTTCGGAACATCCTTGAAACGCTATGCGGGAAGGGTAACTATTCCGCTGATGTGGAAGAAGGCACCTATCAGCTTCTTGTGAAAATCGGGTTGGCCGCAAAGAACAACTTCAATGATGTTGAATCTTTGCTGAACCGGGTTGTTCCCCAAAACATGGTTGTGACCTTGCTTCAGCTTTATAACACCCATGCGGAACTTGGGCGGTTCACCCATGCCCAGCTTGCCGCCTATACCCATAATCAGTTGAGAAACGAGGTTTTGAAGAATGGCGAATAAAACAACCAATTACAAGCTGACTAAACCCCTTGAATCTGAATTTTATGATGTAGGGGTTCAGAATGAAAACATGGATAAGATTGATACCCAAATGAAGGCCAATGCGGATGCCGTTGAAGCCCTTCAGAAAGGTCAATCCGGGAAGGCTGATCTGGTGGATGGTAAGGTTCCCGCCGAACAGCTTCCCGACATGAACTATGATCCCAAAGGTACGGCCCAAAACACGGTGAGCGAACACAACCTTGATCAGACCGCCCACCCGTATCTGTTGAACCAGATCGGAACCTGTGTGGAAGCCGCACAGAACGCACAGGATGCCGCAAATGCGGCCTTGGATGCTGTGTCCGGTATCGTCTATACCATCAATGTTCTTCCTTCGCAGAATGGCACCCTGACCTATAACGGACAGGCCCAAAGTCCTTCTTGGAACGCTTATAACCCCGATGCGCTGACCTTGGGCGGCGTGACTACCGGCACCAATGCGGGAACCTACACGGCCACTTTCACACCCAAGGGGCGGTATAAGTGGGCAGACGGTACGCAGACCGCCAAGGAAGTGACTTGGACGATCAACGCCGCCACCATGACGATCCCCACGCAGAGAAACAGCCTTACTTATACCGGTTCGGCCCAAAGCCCCACTTGGAACAACTATGACAGCGGGAAAATGACGCTTGGAGGAACTACCAGCGGCACGAACGCCGGTTCCTACAATGCCACCTTCACGCCGAAAACGAACTACAAGTGGGCTGATGGAAGCACCGGGGCCAAAACGGTTGCTTGGAGCATTGCCAAGGCCGCTGGTAGTTTGTCTTTGAATAAGACTTCCATCAAACTGACCGCCGCAAAGACCACGGACACCATCACCGTGACAAGGGCGGGTGATGGTAAGATTACGGCCACTTCCAGCGCCCCCACGGTGGCTTCTGTGAGTGTTTCCGGTTCGGTGGTAACTGTTACCGCCAAAGCCAAAGCCAAAGGAAGCGCTACAATCACCGTCAGCGTGGCCGCTGGCACCAACCACACGGCCCCGGCCAATAAGACCTGTTCCGTTGAAGTGACATTGCCCACCAAGGTTCTGAACGATAACAGTTGGGCAACCATCCGGGAAGTCAGTTCCGCAGGTTTGGGGGCCAACTATTGGGCCGTTGGTGATGTGAAATCCATCGTTCTGAATGGCACCGTGAGGAATTACACTTTCAGCAACTTGACCGTGAACGCCTTTATTTTGGGCTTCAACCACAATTCCGCCAAGGAAGGTGCGAACAAGATTCACTTCCAGATCGGGAAGATCGGTTCCACGGCAGTTGCTTTGTGTGATAGCAATTATAACAACACCGGTGATGGTTTCCGCATGAATACCAGTCAGACGAACAGCGGCGGTTGGAACGCTTCACACATGAGAAAAACTGTATTGGGCAACAGTAACACCCCCACAAGCCCGTTGGCGAATAGCTTGATGGCGGCGCTCCCCGCCGATTTGAGGGCGGTTATGCAACCCGTGACCAAGTACACCGATAATACCGCCAACGGTGGCGGCAATGTTCAGACTTATGTAACGGCCACCACCGATTACTTGTTCTTGCTTGCTGAATTTGAAGTGTTCGGAATAAGAAGCTATGCAAATAGCTATGAACAGAATTATCAGGCACAATACGATTACTACAAAGCCGGTAATAGTAGAGTAGCCTATAATCATTCCGCCGTGTCCACGGCGGTGTGGTGGTGGCTTCGTTCCCCTTTTTACGGCAGCAACGATATTTTCCAGATTGTCTACACGGATGGCGACACCGGCAATGACTTTCCCGATTACTGTGCTGGTGTGCGGCCCGGCTTTGCCGCCTAATCCCCCGCAGGATGATCCCGCCCCCATCCCGCCGCCGAAAGGCGGCGGTTCCGGGAGGGAACCCCAAATAAAAAATAATAATGGCGGCGTAAGCCGCCCGACGATTTTTTGAAAATGGGGGTTTTCCGGCAAAGTGCTATCATTTGACTGTCTTTTGAGTGCATACACCGGACAAAATCAGCCATACAATATCCATAAGCCTGTTTGAAGGGGGTATTGTATGGCAACAAACAAGCGTGTTTTCACCTTGCGCCTATCTGATGAAGTCTTTGACAAGATCGGGGCGCTTGCAACCCGTGAACACCGATCTATCACCAATTACATTGAATTTGTTCTTCTGAAACACTTGGAAGAAGTGGAAAAGGCGGAAGGAACGATCAATGTCGATAATTCACCCAAAGGGGTATAACTGAAAATGTCTGTCCTGAAGCAAAAGAGAACCACAAGCAAGGCCGAGTTCATCAACACGGCCAATCAGATTTATGTTGAAACCCTGAACTTCCTGACCCGTCTTTCAGCCCGGTATTCCCGGTTGATTGCGGAGCCGGTGGCAAAGCTGGCCGGTGAGATCATCGACCATGCGGAGAAGGCCAACAGTATCTTTCCTTCGGACAACCAGCGCATTGAAATGAGGAAGGCCCATCTTCTTGAAGCACGGGCTTCCCTGATGGCGCTGGATGTTCGCTTGACCCATGTTTACCTGATTCTGAACCAGAACCCGGAAGGGGCCTTTACCACTTCCAAGGGGAACCCGGTGAAGTCACAGGATGCAATGGAAAAGCTGGATAAGATGGCCCAAAACTTGGGTGAACTGATCGACAAAGAAAACGAACTTCTGAAAGGGGCAATCAAAAATGTAACAGCAAAACAGAAATAATTTCCCATTAGGTGTGCAACTGATAATGAGCCTGTTGGCGGTGTGGTGGTGGCTTCGTTCCCCTAATTACAACAACAACAATAATTTCCAGAATGTCAACACGGATGGCGGCACCAACATTAGCTATGCCTATTACTGTGCTGGTGTGCGGCCCGGATTTTGCAAATATACACGGTCAAATGTAGTAACAGAAGGCAAACGGCTTTTCAGGTGAAAGACGACCGATGTAAAAGGAGTTGTACTTCCTTGGGTTTCAATCCCTAAAACTGCCCTTTGATGCCCTTACACGGACGCTTCTTGCATGGTGGGTAATCGTGCCTTAACCCATTTCATGTGTGAGGGCAAAGCATTTTAGACGGCACCCTACAACACATTTGTACAAGGGGCGAATACTTTTATTATGACAAGCCAAAAGGGAAAGGGCCTTCATTGGCAGTTCAAACGGATCAAACAACAGCTTGGATGGCATTACCGGCGTTATGGCCGGGAAGGTGCTGTGTTGCTGTTAGATTTGAAAGGGTTCTTTCCAAATGCTTCCCACGCCCTGTTATATCAGCGGCACCGGGAATTGATTTTGAATCCTGAACTTCAAAACTTGGCTGATACTGTGATTCAATATTCCCCATGCCCGACACCGGGCCGGGGGATGCCTTTGGGCGTGGAGCCTTCCCAACAGGAAATGGTGGCGTTACCAAGCAAAATTGACCAATGGATCAAGTGTCAGGCCCGTGTTCATTGCGCCGGTCATTACATGGATGATTACTATGCTTTCTTTCCCACGGTGGATGAAGCAAAGCTGATGGGCCATGAAATTGTAAGGCGTTTTGAAGCCGCTGGAATCCGAGTGAACAAGCGCAAGTGTAAGGTGATCCCGCTTACAAAGCCGTTCCGGTTCTGCAAAGCCCGGTTCACACTTACCGAAACCGGCAAGATCAAGGTGAATGGAAGCCGGGATGGAGTGAAACGGGCAAGGCGAAAACTAAAGCTGTTTCACAGAGAGTTCAAAGAGGGAAAACGATCCTTCTTTGACATAGAACAATACATGGAGTGCCAAAGCGCCTATTACCGGAACTTCAACGATCATGGCCGGTTGCTACGGTTGCGGCGGCTTTACCATGCAATCTTTTTCGGAGGTGGACAATGTTTAGAATCATCAAAGCCGGGGCCGGTATCGGCCTGACCGAGAACCTGAACTACATCAAAAAAGCCGAAAATGGTTGCTACATCCTTTGCCCGGAGCATGATGCTTCGGGCATTGTTTTTGAGGGTGTGGCTTACCATTTGTTGGGCCGTGCCGCTATGGATGAACTGGAAACGGTGAGTTTGGAACAGACGGACGCAGGAAGCGAGATCACCAAGGCCACGGAAGCCGGTGGAATCGTCTTTGTGACCTTGGCGGAAGCCGGGAGCATTGACGCTGAAACGGCGGCGGAACACGCTGATTTGTTCGCTGAATGGGCTTTCCCTGTTGGCTACACGGTGGGGCAGATTCGCCGGTATAACGGAACCCTTTACAAGTGCGTTCAGGCCCATACTTCCCAAGCGGATTGGACACCGGACACGGCTTCCAGCCTGTGGAGCAAAACGAGTGATCCCGCTGAAGAATGGCCCGAATGGAGCCAACCGGTGGGAGCGCATGACGCTTATTCCAAGGGGGCAAAGGTGAGCCATAAGGAAAAGCATTGGATTTCCACGGTGGATTCCAATGTGTGGGAACCCGGTGTGTACGGGTGGGAGGAAAGCACGGATGGAGTATAAAACCTATGTTTGCCGTAAACGGGCAAGGTTCAAGGCGATTTGCGGACAAGTGAACATTCCGTATGGAACCGCCCTGAATGGTCAGGGTGGTTTTTTGATCCTGAATGATCTTCCGGTGTGTTCGGCCACCAGCCAAAACGCCTATGACTTCTTCACACAGAATGATGATGGCATGGGCAAGGAAAGGGGCGAACTTCTGAACCGGATCACCGCAACGCTGATGAAGCAGACCCCCGGACACAACGCCCGGTGGGGGAAAATTTGGGATGATCCCCGTTGCCAAAAGTACAAGCGCCCGGAACAGGAAGATCATTGGATTTGGAATCATGACTTCTACAACGGCCCTGTTGAGGATTTGCGCTATATTGCCGCCCTGATCGGGGCCTGATAGGAGGGAAAAGCCATGACGATTTATCAGGTGTTGTGCTTGATTGGTGTTCCCGCCTTGATTTTGGCAGTATTCAAATACCTGTGGAGTCAAATCAAGCATAATACCGAGGATTCCAAGGCTTTGAAGGCCGGTATTCAGGCCCTTCTTCGGGCGCAGATGATCAGCGATTTCACTAAGTATTCCGAAAAAGGCTATGCCCCAATCTATGCACGGGATAATTTTGAAAATTGCTGGAAGCAGTATCATTCTTTGGGGGTGAATGGGGTGATGGACGATCTTCACAGAAAATTCTTGGAGTTGTCCACCGATCCCCCGGAAGAATGAGCAGACGAACCAAAAAGCCAAAGCGTGAGTTTTCCAAGCTGATCCTGTATGTGGTGGGGGCCGTAACCGTTGGGGTTACGGCCTTCACCCTTATCATGGTTTGGAAAACTGAAAACCTTGAACCGCTGGCCTATTTGATCCCCGCCATATTTGCTGAATTGGCAACCGCAACCGGGTTTTACTATTCCAAAGCCAAAGCCGAAAACCGGATCAAACTTCGGAAGTTGTATGGCCCGGAAATCTATAACGATGCAAAGGAGATTTGAAACCATGCTGAACGCTGTTTTGAACAATCTGATCAATATTGGGTGGGCCATGCTGATCTTCCTGTGTGCGTACCTGTCCAATGTCGCTTTTTCCCTTTACTACAACATCAAGGTTTTGCTTCAGCCCTTCGACAGACAGAAAATGATCAATTCCGGGCTGAAGGTTGCCACCTTCGTTGTGGGCCTGATCTTGCTTTGTGTAGCAATCACCACCCTTCCGATTTATGCGGATCAGCTTGGGTAGGCAATCCCGGAAGAATACACAGAAATTTTTGCTGATTTGGTTATTGTGGGCGCTGTGCTGATGGTGTCTTGTAAGTATATCGCAGAAGCCTTCACCAAGTTCAGGGCCATTCTTCAGGTGAAAGGAGATACAGAAAATGAGTAATTCCCCCCTTGCAACCTATACCCGGATCACGAAAAACAAAACCAGCCCCCGGAACCATGCCATTGACACCATCACGATTCATTGTATCGTTGGGCAATGGACAGCAAAACAGGGGTGTGATTATTTCGCCACCACAGACCGGCAATGTTCCGCCAACTATGTTGTTGGTAAGGATGGTTCCATTGGCCTTTCCGTGGATGAAAAGGATCGTTCTTGGTGTTCCAGCAACGGCACCAATGACAACCGGGCAATCACCATTGAAGTTGCTTCCGACACCACCCACCCTTACGCCGTCACCGCCAAGGCTTATGCGGCCCTGTTGGATTTGGTAACGGATATTTGCAAGCGCAACGGGATCAAGAAGTTGGTGTGGAGTACGAACAAGAATGACCGTGTGAATCATCGGAACGGATGCAACATGACCGTTCATCGTGACTTCGCCAACAAAGCCTGTCCGGGGGAATATCTTTATTCCAGACACGGGGAGATTGCCGCAGAAGTCAACAGAAGGCTTCAGGGTGCTTCCAATGGTGGTGGGGTAGTAGTTACACCCCCAGCCGCAGAAAAGCCCACAGGCGGCACCACAGGGGCCACCGTGACCCCTTACCTTGTGCGGGTGAAGATCACCAACCTGAATATCCGTAAAGGCCCCGGCACAAACTACGGTGCAACCGGCTACATCCAGCCCGGTATTTATACCATCGTGGCTGAAAGCACCGGCAAAGGTGCGGCCAAGTGGGGCAAACTGAAAAGCGGTGCCGGGTGGATTTCCCTTGACTACGCCACTAAAACCTGACCATGAGAAAGGCCCTTCCGGTTCAAGCTGGAAGGGCCTTTTTTGCGTGTTTCTACTATGTTACTAATAACCCCAATTTCACCGAACTTCAAAGGGCTGAAATGTTCAGTATTTGGGTGCTTCAGAGCGTTGCAGAGTAGAAATATTTATGGTAAAATAAAAACAGACGAACCCCGAACCCTTGATTTTTCAGGGGTTCGGGGTTTTCTTGTTACTAATGTGTGCATAGTTCAGCGTTCAGCGGTCTAAAATGTTCACAGGTTTGAACCCTATGGGATTAGTTTCACGGTGGCCTTCAGTTCGTCCAAAGTCTTGTGATTATAGACCCGGTTTCCCGTGTCCTTGGACACATGACCCA
>ERZ1027010.926-NODE-926-length-11343-cov-5.022236_pt1 | contig 11343 bp, 7 predicted proteins | sample MGYA00519448_ERZ1027010 | MGnify/ENA primary metagenome ERZ1027010 (study PRJEB26926, sample SAMN06164694) | human gut metagenome | biome: ENVO:00009003; feature: ENVO:2100002; material: ENVO:00002003 | host: Homo sapiens | place: USA | collected 2012 ... | reverse complement strand
CTACACCTAAGCCTTCGTCGGCAGCGTCAGATGTGTATAAGAGACAGGTTTACACCGACTTGATTTATGTTATACTATAATCATAAATCAAACATAACTCACCGAAAAAAATCAATCTGACCTCTGCTTGAAAGGATAAATATGGGATTTCTTATTATTGACGGCAACAGCATATTAAACCGTGCATTCTACGGTATCCGTGTGCTGACAAATTCAAGAGGTGTTGCCACAAATGCCGTAACAGGCTTTATGAACACTCTGCTTATGCTTGAAAAGGATGTAAATCCGGATATGATAGCGGTAGCTTTCGACCTTAAAGCACCGACATTCCGCCATAAGATGTACGATGGCTATAAGGCAAACCGTAAGGGTATGCCGGAAGACCTCGCTCAACAGCTCCCCTATATGAAAAAGATAATCACCGCAATGGGAATAACCATTATCGAAAAAGAGGGCTTTGAAGCCGATGATATAATCGGAACTGTTTCAGCCGCCTGTGCGGATAAGAAGATACCCTGTACAGTGTCAACGGGCGACCGTGACTCGTTCCAGCTTGTAAATGATTATGTTACCGTAAGACTTGCCAAGACAAAAGGCGACATTTACTACACGCCCGATGTTATTATGGAGGAGTACGGCGTGACTCCGAAACAGATGATAGAAGTAAAGGCGCTTATGGGCGATTCGAGCGACAATATTCCGGGCGTTCCCGGCATAGGTGAAAAGACCGCTCTGTCACTTATAAAGGAATTTGCAAGCGTGGACGGAGTTTATGAGAACATCGGCTCAACGCTTATCACAAAGGGTGTACGCACAAAGCTCGAAAACGGCAAGGAAAGCTGTTATATGAGCAGACAGCTTGCCGAAATATGCCTTACCGCACCTATTGATACCGAGCTTTCGCATTATGTTCCGAAAGAACGTGACGATAACGAGCTTGCAAGACTGCTGTCGGAGCTTGAAATGTACAAGATGCTCCAGAAGCTGAAGCTGCACCCGACTTCCGCTCCGGCAGGCTCAAAAGAGGCTTTGGAAGAATCCGCCGCAAAGCAGATACCCGCTATGCCTGCAGGCGATATAGTTCTGACGCAGGAGGGTAACGTATACGCAGGCGCAGTAGGCGCTCCTGTAAAATTGTCCGACGTGGAGCTTAAAGCCTATGCCGACAGCGACAGCACGAAGTACACCTTTGATATAAAGGAAACGCTGACCGTTACCGGCTGTGAAAGGCTTAAGAACAACCGTTTTGATACAACGCTTGCGGCTTACCTTGCCGACCCCGATTCAAACGATTACAGCCTGTCAAGGCTCTGCGCTCAGTACGGAGTTCCGGAGGGAAACAGCATACAGGAAAAGTCGATAACCGTTGCCGCCCTCAACGATATACTTAATTGCAAAATCAGTGAAACAGGCTCTGCGGCAGTCCTTACCGATATAGAGATACCTCTTGCCACTGTGCTTGTAGCTATGGAGCGTGAGGGCGTAAGTATTGACGCAGACGGTATAAAGGCTTTCGGTAAACAGGTTTGCGAAAAGGCAGAAAAGATCAGCCGTGAGATCTATGAATACGCAGGCTATGAATTCAATATAGGCTCGCCCAAACAGCTCGGAAGCGTGCTTTTTGAAAAACTTGCATTGCCAAGTGCCAAAAAGACAAAAACAGGCTATTCCACAAACGCCGATGTGCTTGAAAGCCTTATGGACAAGCATCCCATAGTTCCTCTGATAACCGAATACCGTGCGCTTACAAAGCTGCAGAACACATACGTTACAGGACTTCTGAAGGTAGTAGGCGAGGACGGCAGGATTCATTCGACCTTCAAGCAGACGGAAACAAGAACAGGAAGAATTTCCAGCGCCGAGCCGAATATTCAGAATATCCCCGTAAGAACTCCGCTCGGCAGGGAGATGAGAAGATTCTTCACCGCAAAGGACGGCTACCTGCTTGTCGATGCCGACTATTCACAGATCGAACTGCGTGTGCTGGCTCATATTTCGGGCGACGAGATAATGAAGAAAGCGTTCCTTGACGGAGTGGATATTCATACCGTTACCGCATCTCAGGTGTTCAATCAGCCGCTAGAGTGGGTAACGCCCGACCTCAGAAGCAAGGCGAAAGCGGTCAACTTCGGCATCGTCTACGGAATAGGCGCATTCTCGCTGTCAAAGGACATCGGCGTTTCAGTGCCGAAAGCAAGCGAATATATCCGCTCCTATCTTTCCAAATATTCCGGTATAGCTCACTATATGGAGCAGACTGTTGCGAAGGCTAAGCGTGACGGCTATGTTGAAACTATGTTCGGCAGAAGAAGATATATCAAAGAGCTTGCCGCAAAGAATAAGAATCTGCAGGCTTTCGGTGAGCGTGTCGCAAAGAACACCCCCATACAGGGTACAGCCGCCGATATAATTAAAATTGCGATGATAAAAGTTTACAACAGACTTGAAGAAAGCGGTCTTGACGCAAGGCTGATACTTCAGGTTCACGATGAACTTATTGTTGAGGCAAAAGAAGATTGCGCAGAAAAGGTAGCCTTACTTTTAAAGGAAGAAATGGAGAATGCCGTAAAGCTCACCGTTCCTATGACGGTAGATGTAAATATTGGCAAAACGTGGTATGATACTCATTGACAATGACAGTTTGACAGATAAAGGAAAAATCACAGCTTTAAATCATCATAATTCATCAATCTGTAGCGACATTGCAGTGATTGAAAAAAAGTGTTTTTCGGTGCCGTGGACAGAGCGAAGTATTGAGTCGCAGGTGTTCACAGAAGGCTCAATCAATGTCGTTATTCGTGATGATAAAGCCGAAAACAAGCCGGTAGGCTTTATCTGCGGTCAGAGCGTATCCGATGAATGCGAGCTGTATCGCATTGCAGTGTTGCCGGAATACAGACATCAGTGCATCGCCACACAATTAATGGAATATTTCATAAATAAATGCAAAAATAACGGCATAAAAAGCATTTTCCTTGAAGTCCGCTGTGATAACGAGCCGGCAAAAAAGCTGTATGAAAAGCACGGCTTTACTGAGGTCGGCAGACGCAGAAACTATTACACAGAGCCGGTTTGCGACGCTTTGATATATAAAGCGGAATTGTAAAACGTCATATTTACGGCAGGGCGGTATTTCTCCGCACCTGCCGTTTTTATAAACCCTAATAAACCGCATAACAAAGCCGTTTATGGCACTTCGGCAACAGTAGGAAAATCTTGTCCGAAACCGTACTTTCCCGTTCCTGCCGTATTACTGCGTACATTCTCCGATTGCCACAAACCGCATAACAAAGCCAAATGAGGCAAATTTCAACTGCAAACACAAAAACGGCAGACATGATTTCTCGTGCCTGCCGTTTATCGTATCAATTGTATATCCTATCAAACCGCATTGTAAAGCCAAATAATCGCTATACACGGCAACCCGCTTCACACGATTTTCTGTTTTACTCTGTGCCTGACAAAGTATATGTCTTAACCGCCACAAACCGCATTGCTATGTGATTTGCAGTGCATTCAGCCCCGCCGTTTCGCTATCGTACGAAACGCACCGACTATTACAAAGGCGGAACTTGAAGCGGCTCACAGCCGCAAAAACGGCAGGCACATTTTATCTGTGCCTGCCGTCTTATTTTTATCAATATCACGCTGTCAAACCGCATTGTAATACCAAACAATCGCTATACACGGCAACCCGCTTCACACGATTTTCTGTTTTACTCTGTGCCTGACAAATCATACGTCTTAACCGCCACAAACCGCATTGCTATGCGATTCGTAGTGCATTCAGCTCCGCCGTTTCGCTATCGCACGAAACGCACCGACTATTCCAAAGGCGGAACAGTCAGTGGCACAGCCACCTTAGATCATGCTTTCCTGCCAGCAGTCAGGCGCTGTAAGACCGAGCATCTTAACGATGGTGGGAGCAACGTTTGCCAGACCGTACTTGGTGGGAACGCCGGGAGCGTACTTTGTATCGTCCTTGATAGTGTACTTGACTTCCTTATCATAGATGATGAAAGGAACGGGGTTGAGCGAGTGGGCTGTTCTTACCTGAACCTCACCCTTCTTGTTCTTTTCGAGCATCTCGTCTGCGTTGCCGTGATCGGCTGTTACAACGAGTGTAACACCGTACTCATCGCAAACCTTGATAAGTCTTGAAAGGCCGAGGTCAACCGCTTCAACACCGATTATTGTTGAGTCGAGGCTGCCTGTGTGTCCGACCATATCGCCGTTGGGGTAGTTGCAACGGATAAAGTCGTACTTCTTGCTCTTTATTACTTCGATAAGATCATCCGTTATCTCAGCGGACTTCATCCACGGACGCTGATCGAATGAAACGTTGTCGGAAGGAATTTCCTTGTATGTTTCAAGCTCTTCGCTGAACTTATCGCTCTTATTGCCGTTCCAGAAGTAAGTTACATGGCCGTACTTCTGTGTTTCGGATACGGCATATTCATTAAGACCTGCGGCAACGAGTACCTCTGTGAGAGTGTTTGTAATCTCGGGAGGATTTACAAGGAAGCGTGCGGGGAGCTTTAAGTCGCCGTCATACTGCAGCATACCTGCGAAGCATACGTCGGGCTTTGCGCCTCTGTCAAATGCTGTGAAGTCGTCATCGTCGAATGCCATTGAAAGCTCGATAGCACGGTCGCCTCTGAAGTTGAAGAGGATAACGCTGTCCTTGTCAACTATCTTGCCTACAGGTTCGCCGTTCTCAGCGATTACGAATGCAGGGAGATCCTGGTCGATGATGCCGTCGTTTTCCTTACGGTAGGTTTCAACAGCTTCCATAGCTGATGCAAACTGTCTGCCCTCGCCCTTGACGTGAGTCTTCCAGCCAAGCTCAACCATAGGCCAGTCAGCCTGGTAACGATCCATAGTAACCTTCATACGTCCGCCGCCGCTTGCTATCTTACCGTCAAAAGCGCCGTCCGCATTAAGCTCCTTGAGGAAGCTCTCAAGCTGTTCGATATATATCGGAGCAGAAGTAGCGGGTACATCTCTGCCGTCAAGCAGAATGTGTACTCTTGCCTTCTTGATGCCCTCGTTCTTGGCTTCTGTCAGCATCTTGAACAGGTGCTTGATATTTGAGTGAACGTTACCGTCCGATAAAAGACCGATGAAGTGAAGGGTGCTGTTGTTAGCCTTGCAGTTGTCAACGAGTTCCTTCCAAGCCTCAGACTGATACATCTTTCCGCTTTCGATAGATTCGTTAACGAGCTTTGCGCCCTGTGAGTAGATCTGACCGCAGCCGAGTGCGTTGTGACCTACCTCTGAGTTGCCCATATCATCATCTGTAGGCAGACCTACAGCGTCACCGTGAGCCTTTAAACGAGTGTTGGGGCATTCTCTTAAAAGTCTGTCAAGAGTAGGAGTGTTGGCGAGCGTAACTGCATCGCCAAGACCTGTCTTTGAAAAGCCTACGCCGTCCATAACAACGAGTAAAACGGGTTTTGCCATTTGTTTAGTCGTCCTTTCGTAAATATCCGATTTTTTGATTAGCCGTTTACGGCAGCCTTGATGATAGTTGTGAAATCAGCAGCCTTGAGTGAAGCACCGCCGATAAGACCGCCGTCAACGTTTGTTTTTGAGAGCAGTTCTTCAGCGTTCTTTGCGTTCATAGAGCCGCCGTACTGGATTGTGATTGTTTCTGCAACATCTGCGCCGTAGAGCTTGGCGAGTGTAGCACGGATGAAAGCGCAAACCTCTTCAGCCTGATCTGCTGTAGCTGTTTTGCCTGTACCGATAGCCCAAACGGGTTCGTAAGCGATTATGCACTTCTTGAGGTCGTCTGCGGAGATGCCGAAGAAATCGAGCTTAATCTGACGTGCGATAACTTCTTCCGTAATGTTGCATTCACGCTCCCAGAGAAGCTCGCCTACGCATACGATGGGCTTTAAGCCTGCTTCAAGAGCAGCCTTTGTTCTCTTGTTTACTGTTTCGTCTGTTTCAGCAAAATACTGACGGCGCTCGGAGTGACCGAGTACAACATATTCAACGCCCATTTCAGCGAGCATATCAGCTGAAATTTCGCCTGTGAAAGCGCCGCTCTTTTCAAAGTGGCAGTTCTCAGCGCCGATCTTTATGTTTGTGCCTGCTGTTACAGCGAGAGCTGTTTCAAGGTTTGTAAAGGGAACGCAGGCTACAACTTCAACGTCCTTTACATCGGCAACCATAGGCTTTAATTCTTCTAAAAGAGCCTTAGCCTCGGGTCTTGTCTTATTCATCTTCCAGTTACCTGCGATAACTGCTTTTCTTACTGTCTTTTTCATGATACAGTGTTCCTTTCGTTTTTTATTATAAATTGCTTATTACACAACAATAAGGGCGGAGAATATCCGCCCTCAGAAATGTCATCAGCTTTTTAAATGAAGTTTCATCGGAATATCCCTAACCCCATACCCCTTCCCCTCGGCGAAGGATTGTGTATGCTTGGTTAGCTTTGCGTCATGCAAAGCTCTTTGGCATACACACCCGGCATCCGTGCCGGGCTGAGAGTGGGGGATTCGCCCCTGCGACCCCATTTAAATCAGATGCTTTATGACAATCTGAGGGCAGAATAATCTGCCCTCGTTATTTTTACTTGTCCTGAATGCAAGCGATACCGGGAAGTACCTTACCTTCGAGGTATTCAAGAGAAGCGCCGCCGCCTGTTGAGATGTGGCTCATCTTGTCTGCATAACCGAGGTTGATAGCAGCTGTAGCCGAGTCACCGCCGCCGATGATTGTTGTAGCGTCTGCCTCTGCAAGAGCTTCGCAGACAGCAACTGTACCCTTCTTTAATACGGGGTTCTCAAATACGCCCATAGGACCGTTCCATACAACTGTCTTAGCTGACTTAGCGGCATCAGCGAACAGAGCCATTGTCTTAGGACCGATGTCAAGACCCATCATATCAGCAGGAATCTTGTCAGCGTCAACAACGCTTACTTCGATCTCAGCGTCGATAGGATCGGGGAATTCCTTTGCAATTGTTGTATCAATGGGAAGAAGGAGCTTCTTGCCGAGCTTTTCAGCCTTTTCAATCATTTCCTTGCAGTAGTCGATCTTCTCGTTGTCAACGAGTGATGTACCAACTTCATAGCCCTTAGCCTTTAAGAATGTGTAAGCCATACCGCCGCCGATGATGAGTGTGTCGCACTTTTCGAGGAGGTTTGATATAACGTTCAGCTTGTCTGCAACCTTAGCACCGCCGAGGATAGCAACGAAAGGTCTTACGGGATTCTCAACAGCGTTGCCTAAGAACTCGATCTCCTTGTTCATAAGGTAACCTACTGCTGTTTCCTTAACAAACTTTGTAACGCCTACTGTAGAAGCGTGTGCTCTGTGTGCAGAACCGAAAGCGTCCATTACGAATACATCGTCGTCAACGAGATCTGCAAGCTCCTTAGCGAATGCTTCACCGTTCTTTGTTTCTTCAGCGCCACGGAAACGTGTGTTTTCAAGAACAACTATCTCGCCGTCCTTCATTTCTGCAACTGCCTTCTTTGCGTTCTCGCCTACTACTGTATCGTCCTTAGCGAAAACTACCTTTGTATTAACAAGCTCTGCAAGTCTTTCTGCAGCAGCCTTAAGAGAGAACTTGTCCTCGGGACCGTTCTTCGGCTTGCCGAGATGTGAACAAAGAACTATCTTTGCACCGTTCTCAACTAACTTATTGATTGTGGGAAGTGCGGCCTGGATTCTGTTGTCGTTTGTGATCTTGCCGTCCTTCATAGGTACGTTGAAGTCTACACGAACAAGGACTTTTCTGCCCTTTACCTGTAAATCTTCTACATTCTTCTTGTTTAATTTGCTCATGGTAATGATCCTTTCGCTTTTACTTTATTTGTATGAGGTTGTCCTCAAGAAATACAAATTTCACGCATATTTTTATACTTCTGCGCTCATATTTATTTTACCAAAAAAGCGGATAAAATGCAAGTACTTTTTATAAAGAAATGCGCAGTTGATAAAAACACACGGCGGGAAAGTCTTCCCGCCGTGTGTTTGCTCGTAGTAAAAGTCTGTTTTGAAAAATATAGCCTGATCTCAATCCCTAACCCAAACTCCATTCTCCTAGGTGAAGAGCTTTGCCTAAAGCAAGGACGCTTTGATTGCTTGCCAAAAGTTTTGCGCGACACAAAGCCTACAGAGCAAGCAACACTCAATACCCGTTTTAATTTAGTAGATATATAGATTTTCCGACAGACTTCAGCGCTTTTCCTGAAAAGCAGGACACTGTTTGCTGTATAGATCACTTATTCGTTTGTAATCGGAATTTCTGCTATCAGCTTTGGCACAGGATCTTTTGGGATAATGTCATAATAACGATCGTTATTGAATACATAACCTTTTTCAACGGCATTTGATACCGAGAGATAGTTCTTTCCACAGTACAGACCGGTAAACGTACTGACTCTTCCCTCAGAATCCGTGTTAGCTATGCAATAGTCGCCTGAAGCGTGAACGTTTGCGTTGTTATGTTCCAGATTATATGTGTCTATATCATCAAGATGTACAAAATATATTTCGCAGTTCTTTACAGGCTTTCCGTTGTCATCCTTAAGCACCATGTCGATGTCAATATCGCCATAGTCGGTGGCAATGTATGAAGAGTAAAATCTATCCCCGAGTATGACTTTCGGCTTACTGCTCTTTACAAGATCTTTGCGCACCATTATAGTGCTATAGATATGATTGTTTTCGCCTTGGATATTATCTATGCTTACAAGCAGGATATAATCATTTACTTCTTCTCCGGTGATAATTTTGCCGTCAACGCTTATGCTTGCATAGCTTACCGGAGTCTTTTTCACTTTACATCCCGTAATCCTACGACCGTCAACAGTGTCGATCAGTCGTGCTCCTTGCCATATGTTATCGTCTATATAGGTATCGCCATAATGGATAAGCTCAACCGGTATGTAAGTGTGTTCCTCATATGTGTAGGATTTTTCTGCAAGCGCATACTGCTGTTCGCTGTAATCGGGCAGAGTATCCTCCTCCTGAATACTTTCGTCTACAACCTCAAATTTGTCGGCAGGAAGAGTACCGGTTGTCAGATCGATATTTATAATGCTGTTACTGCTGCTTTCGGTCACGGTGAATACGGCAAATCCGTTGTCGCCTGTAGTGGTCATCATAGGAGCGGCTATAACGTAAATGCCGTAGTCTATGCTGTCAAATGTGTGATCACTGCCATCGGTATTAAAATAGGGTACTTCTGATATTTTGGATTGCTTTATGGTTATGACTTCATCATTTGTAAGGAACGCTTTGTCAACCTTATAATAGTAAAGCATACTTCTGTCAAGATCGGCTGCGTTGCCTGTCATTCTGAGCGTTACATTAGTCGCAGTACCTGTCGGCTCGGGTGCGGGCTCGGCAGTTGTGGTTTCGGGCGCGGCAGTTGTCTGCGGTGCGGTCGTGCTCTCGGTTTTGGGAGCTGTAGATGCTGCGGCAGTCGTTGTTGAAGTTGTTGTGGTAACTGTTGTTGTCACCGTTGTGGCTTCAGGCTTTGATAAGTTGTCACTGTCACCCACCACAGAGGTTATATCAATGGTTTTTGCGTCTGATTCTATTTCGCTTGCCATTCCGCAATTATACATAAAATTATCGGAGTATGCGTTTACGTCCATAAAAATCGTGTTATATATCTCAACAACTATACGAAGTTTTCCGTCAACATATTTCATAGGTATATATTTAAGCTCAAACGTTTTGCTGTCGTTATTGCCCTCTTTTGCGGTAAGCGATAACAGTATCAAAGAATTATGGCTTTCATCGGTATAAACAGCCGCACAATACTGTGTATGCGCTGAGTAGGGTTCTGTTATAGGAAGTTCTTTGCCGATATTTATACCGAAATTCGATTTTATGTTATTTTTATCCGCCGGCTGAATGTAATCGGGGCAGTAATCATAAAAATCTTCCGTGAAATTATCTGAGTAATTTCCTGTATATACCTGTGATACGGTGTTTATAAATTCCTCTGAGGTGTCAAAACCGAAATACGCTTTGTCGGCATAATAAAAACGTTCATTTTCATAATAGCCCGTGCCGACAAAGCAGTTGGCACTGTTGTTTTTGAAGCTTTCAATTTCCTGTACACTCATATCCGAGGATATGCCTACCGCCGCATTGCTGTCGGGAAGAACGATATATTTGTTTGTGATGTCAATTGCATTATCGAACAGATCAAGTATTTCGCTCTGAACCTGCTTATCCGTGCAGAAAAGACTGTCAAAATCATCAGCCGCATTGATTTCTGTAGTATCTATGGTCGGTGTATTATCTATCCTGCGATAAGTTATTTTTCCGAGCTGTGCCCAGAATGTCTTGTTGTCAACGAAAGTCATTCCGCTCTTTTCGGAATGCACCCTTGTGTTTTCCGAGGGCGTAATAACACTGTCGGCGGCGCTGTTGCCGCCTATTGATACGTTGATAGGTCCGCCCTGATTGTTTGTTACCGCAAAATGTATTCCGATACCTGCCGTGCCTGCTGCGACAACTACTGCGGCGGCCGCTGCGGCATAACGTTTTATCTGCGGTATGAAGCTGCGTTTCTTGTCGCTTTGCAACAGCCTGTCAAGGCAGTTTTTCTTCTGCTCGTCTGTAGCGTTTACTTCATCGAATGCCTGTTTAATTGTCATTTTATTCAACGCTCCTTTCATCACTGAGGACATTTCTCAGCCGCTCCCTCGCTTTCTGCAATCTTGTGCGGACTGCAGAAGAGCTTATGTGCAACATCTGTCCTATTTCTTCGCTTGAGTATCCGTCATAATAAAACAGATACACGGGTATTTTCAGCTTGTCGGGCAGTTTTGAAAGCTCACTGAGAAGCTCTTTTGCTTCATTGCTTATATTGCTGTCGGGAATATTGTCGTTGAGCGGCTCGTTTTTTCTGCACGCCGCCTTGAGCATATTCTTGCAGATATTTGAAGCAACACGGATGAGCCATGCTTTTTCGTGGTTTTCGCTTTCAAACTGTTTTCTTGTTTCGATTGCTTTCAGAAAAGCGTTATGTACAGCGTCTTCTGTATCCTGTATATTTTTCATATACATATAGCACACCCTGTAGAGAGTGTCGAAATTGCGTTCATAAAGCTCTCTTATGCTCTCGGAAGAATAATCTGACGTCATAAATCGTTCCCCCTGAGTTTTTCTCTTTGAATGTAATACAACTGACAGATGTGTTTTGTCTGTCGGAGAATAAAAAAATGCGGTTGAAAGTTCAACCGCAAAACAAGGACGGAGAAACCCGTCCTTTCAGCTTGTAGAAAAAGTCCATTTTTATAAAAATGGAGCAAATTCTCTATCCCTATAAGAACGCTTTGTGGGCTTTGCGTCCTGCAAAGC
>ERZ1027010.920-NODE-920-length-11371-cov-4.347738_pt1 | contig 11371 bp, 11 predicted proteins | sample MGYA00519448_ERZ1027010 | MGnify/ENA primary metagenome ERZ1027010 (study PRJEB26926, sample SAMN06164694) | human gut metagenome | biome: ENVO:00009003; feature: ENVO:2100002; material: ENVO:00002003 | host: Homo sapiens | place: USA | collected 2012 ... | reverse complement strand
TGAATAATGTTGACTTATGTAATAAAAGAAAAGCGGAGCAAAAAACTCCGCTTTTCTTTTGTCATTCCAAATAAAAACTACATCTTTGCAGTGCATTCCATTTTGAACAGGCGGAGAGATTCGCCAACTTTGCCGTTGGCATTTTTTATGCCTATGGTTCAACTATAAGTTCCGACCCCCGTGTGGAGCGTTAATGCGCCCACTGCCTGTTCAAGGTGGAATGCAACGGGAAAGCGGAACTTTCTTTGTTTATAAGTTTTCTGATTTTTGGGAGATAGATCCCTTTCCCGTCTTTTATCACATATTGTTTCATTTTAATTGCATTCCAAAATGAAAGAACTAACCATCGGTACGCAATCCGTACCTGCTCCACGTACATCCGTGGGCGAATCCGTCAATGCTCTCACCGAGCAAGTGAATAATCTGCAACGCCGCTACTATCGTAGTTTGGCTCCCGACTGCGAAGTCAAGACCGAAGCCGGTAAATGGTATCTCCGTGCCATCGGATGGACGTGTGCGGGCTTATTGTTTCCGCCTTTGTTTGCGGTTACCGCATTGTGCGTTTACAAGGCAAAGAAATGCCGGAAAGGAGGGGACGCATGACTAAAGACGAATACATCGCATTTTTGGAGACCAAGAATAAGCAATATTACAAAGAAATCCAGCAACTTACTTATGAGAAAGGCTTCTTGCAAGGAAGGCTTATGGTCTTTTTTCAATACTATCCGAAATTGGGAATGGAAATTATACCCGGTGGTAAATACTATGAATTACAGAAGAAGGGAGGCGTACAATGAATACTTTGGCTAAGAATAGCAAAAATATATATACAATAGACTATCAGATTACGGCTCCGGTATCGGACGGGCTAAAGGCTTTGTTTCAACAGATAGAGGAATTGCGGTCTGAGTTCGGTATAAAGCCTTCAGATGACCATTTTAGTGTGATGTTGCCGTGTGTGAATAAGTATATTCCTTATACAAATAAGGCTTTAATATATTATTCGCGAGAGGATGCCTTGTCGGTACTGACCGGAGGCATGAGCGAAGATGATTACATCATGCGCCATATATCTTCCTGCACGGATGGTGAAGGCAATATCCTGACTGATAAAGACAGCGGTTTGGCTAAGTTTTCCGTGACAGATATTTATTAGAGAAACATTTTTTTTATACATTAATATTTTAAGTCGGTGGTCTGCGAAGATAGCCGGCTTTTTTTATGTCCTTTTTCTTGGTGGTGTTCCGCAATATCTTTGTATCGGATTAATAATATAGCAATGGGTGCACACGCAGAAAGAATGGCACAGGGGAAGAACCGGAGCGGTTGGCGCAAAAAGGATAATATATTCGATAACCGTTATCCACTTGATGTTATCATTGAGGGTGACACGGGCTATACACAGCAATTCGAGCGTCAGCAAAATAAAGAGGCTGTTGCGGAGTTTAACGCTGATGTGAAGACTTGGGGGAAAGTAGTGGATGCTGCTTTACGGTCATCCGTTTCAGACTGGATTGATACAGATAAGAAACTATCCAGGTCTTTGAAACAGAACTATCGGCATTATGGCAAACAGCCAATGGAAGGACAGGAAATTACCAGTATCGGATTCAGTTTTAAGGCAGAAGGCGTATATGTGCATCTGGGAGTAGGTAAAGGCTATAATATGGAGAATGGAACACGTGTTCTAACCAAGATGACGGATAGTAAATGGAATCGGGAGCCTAAGCCCTGGTTTAATCCGGTTATCGAACAGCATATTCCGCAACTGATAGAGATTGTGAAGAAGTATTGCGGAACATTGCTTGTAAATACAACGAGAATTTATATCAATACATAATTATGAGTGAGATAAGGAATAAAATAGGCAACTTTAGTTTTGTTGATACAGCTGCCGGGCAATACGCTATCAATATGAACTGGAGTCAAAGTATGAGCCAGTTCTTTGACGCGGGTTCACAAGATTGGGACGGCGATCCGGTGACGGTAGCCGGAGTTCGTGTAGTGCCCTGGGGCCCGGATAACAATATGCCGAATGCTATTCGTGATTTGCTGGAGAAAAACAATCTGGGACCTGGCATACTGGATCGTAAGACAGGACTTCTGTACGGGCAGGGACCGATGCTTTACCGGGTTAAGATTGAGAATAACGAGCGTGTTCAGGAATGGCTCGAAGATGATGAGATTCAAGAATGGCTCGACAGTTGGGATTACAAGGAATATATTCGCAATAATCTGGTGGAATATACCCATATGAACGGACATTTTACCAAATATTATATGGGTAAGGGCGTGCGTATCGGACGCCCGTGGGTACAGCGGCTGGAGTCCCTGCATAGCGGCGAAACACGCCTGGTATGGCCGGATGATGACAGCCGACGGCTTGAGGATGTGAAAGAGTTCTTGACGGGTGACTTTGAATCGTTCAAAAGCCGGACTTTCCGTAAGTACCCGAAATTTGACAAATGGCATCCGACCAAGTATGAAACAGCTATCAAGTATCACTGTATGCGTAGTTTCGGTAGGAGTATGTATGCCATTTCCTGTTTCTATGGCTCAGTTCCCTGGCTTGAGAATGCGAATAACCTGCCGGAGATTATCCGCCATCTGAACGAGAACATGATTGCCGCTGCCTATGTGGTGCATAGCCCTCAAGAGTATTGGAATCAGAAACGTGAACTGATTATGACTATGCACGAGGATTGGGATGAAGCGAAGATACAGAAGGAGATGGAACGGATGAAAGACGAACTGACCGAAACCATTGCGAATGTTATGGCAGGAAAGAAGAATGCCGGCAAGTTCTTTAGCTGTGTGGACTTTGTAGATGCTGACGGTCATACGCAGAGTTGGAGGATTGAGCCGATTGAAATGAATATCGATAAGTACATCGAAGCTCAGGCAAAGATTTCCCGAATAGCGGATAGTTCCACCACCAGCGGTTTTGGCCTTTCTCCGGCACTGGCGAACATCATCATTGATGGCAAGAGCGACAGCGGAAGCCAAATGCTTTATGCCCTGAAAATCTTCTATGGTGCAGATACGCAGATACCGGAAGAAATTGCGTTGGAAGCGATTAATGATGCCATACGCATAAACTTCCCTCATAAGAAAGGTATTTTTCTTGGTATATACCGGAAAGTAATAAATAAGGAGGATAATGTATCGGCTTCTGACAGACCGACAAATCAAGTATAAGAATTATGAAACAGAAAGATATCGCTTTCCCTGAATGTTGGGAAGAAGTGAAGCCGTTGGAGTGGCTTCATCTGCTGAAGATACGCAGCAAGCTGATGAAACAGCCAGGGGTGGACTTGGCAGATGTGAAACGTGAGTGGTGCGCTTATGTATTGAAAAATCGCGGTTACCGTTTTAACTCAAAGGTGGGGGATATGTTGCTTGTTGACAAGTTGGCGGGTACACTGGATTGGATGTGGAAAGTGGAGGAAAATATGATTGAACTGACTTATGATTGTACGGAGAATCTTCTTCCGACATGGCGCTATCTCCGAGGACCTGCCAGTCATGGAGCGGACCTGACTTTCGGAGAGTTCAGACAGGCGGCAGCCGTGATGAACAAATACAATGCCGGGCAGGACCCTTCCGACCTTCGTGCACTGTGCGCCATTCTTTACCGTAAAACAGTCAAAGATAAAGGATGTATCTCACGTGAGCCGTTCCGCTCGCAATATATGGGGCGTTATATGGGATTGGTACGGGATATGCCGGATTGGGTTCAGTGGGGAGTGTATGCCTGGTTTGCCTATTTCTGCCATTACTTGTTTACCGGAATTTTTATCATTGACGGGCTGGAGCTTTGTTTCGCACCGGTATTTGACCGACACCGGAAAAGCCCGGAAGCGCAACCGGGTGTCATTCAAAATCTTGGAATGAACAGTGTGCTTTATTCAGTTGCTGAAAGCGGAATATTTGGTAACGTCGATGATACTGACGACACATTGCTGTTGCGCGTGATGATGAAGTTGCTGGATGATAAACAGCGGGCGGACGAAATGATGAGAAATCTTAAAAAATAAGTGCCATGATATTCAATAAGGATAAGAACGGAGCGAAAGAACTGCGTGAATTGACAGCCAACTACTATGCGAACAACGATTTCAATAAGATTATCGGAGAGATAGAATTGGCGACTGATGAATTGGAACAACTCGTTGGCAAACCTGTAATGGAATTGGCGGAGAAGTGCTATATGAATCCGGATGAAAACAAGGATTATATGGCGCTGGTTCGCAAAGTGCAGCGTCCGATTGCATTGTTGTCCACACTTCGACTGTATCAGAAAAATGACCTTAGCCATGAAGACGACGGGCGCAAATTCAAAGTTGCTACCGATGGAAGTGAAAAACTGCCGTGGGAGTGGCAACTGGACCGTGATGATGCACTCCACCTCGAAGAATATTACAAAGCGGTAGATGCGCTGATACGCTATCTGAATAGAGAGGAACCGGATGAATGGAAAGAAAGTGATGCCTATAAGTTATCCCGGACACTGCTCATCCGCAATGGTGCATCATTCGACAGTTATTTTCCAATAGAAAAAAGCGAAAGGATGTTTCTTATCCTTCTTCCGTTTATACGGGAAGCGCAACAGCTTACTGTGAAAAGGGCTTATGGACTGGCGAATTGGGATGCTTTGTTGGCCGAAAAGGACGTTCCAGAAACGGATGCCCATTTCGCAGCTTCAAAGGCCGTGGCATTGCTGGCGATGAGCATGGCGCTTCGCCGATTGTCATTAAGTGTGATACCGGGTGGAATCATACGGAAGTTCATGGCGGAAAGTGGTATGGGTGAAAGCAAGCCGGTATCGCTGGAGGATGTGAACCGCGTATCACAATGGCTGGCTGATGATGCTGCTACATGGATTGATGAGATGAAGCGGGCACGTGACGGGGATTCTCCGGAATATGACTTGCTTCCAAAGAATGACAGACGAAATAAATATTGCCGATTATGAATGTGATACAGAGACCCGGTGCAAGGGAGTTTTGCGGCACAATGCGAGACTACATCATAGATACGGACAGCACCATAACCTTTTCCGTCCGATATGGGGGAAAAACCATTCTCGAAGAGGAATATGTGCCGGATGCGGACTATAAGGTGCGTACCCGTGGATTAGGGAAGTTTTGCGAACTGGCATTGTGGGGTGTGTGGTGCGCTGGAGAAAATACGCCACAGGCAGATGCAGCCGGTGATTTTACGTTTCTTATCAATGGGATAGAGGACTTGACATGCTATGTCATGTTCAGCCGGCTGTCTACAAAGAAAAATGCGGTAGCGCCGGGGTGTCTGAGTGAAATCACCCAGAAGGTAACCTATCCGGGCACGAAAGAATATATCAGCGGTTTCCCGATTGTTGATTCCGGCAGGAAAGGAGTTAATGTGACTGCGTACTGGGATGATAATACCGAAGAAACGAAGTTTGTAGCGATTATTGCGGAGGGCTCTTCTGATGCAATTTACACATTTGATGCAAGTCCGGACCGTATGTGTGCCTTGTTTGACAAACCCGGTATTGTCCAATACAAGGTCATGGTTTCGGATGGGGCTGTCTTGTTTACCGTAAATCGTACCAAGTATGTGGAAATATGGTGTTTCCGCTTTAAAAATGTCTATGATATGCCGGAAACGTTGACGATAACCGGAGGCTTGAAGATGGCGGGTAATAACGAGAGCGATACGGCTGCCATGTATGGCGTGAACCGCAAGTTCGGGGTTAAAGTAACGGATGAATATACGGCTAATAGCGGTTGTATTTTTCTGCAGAGCGATTATAAACTCTGGCATAACCTGCTGAACTCTCAGGAAACAAGTATCTGGGTGGATGGTGAGTGGCTGCCGATTATTATTACGAAACAGAAGTTTGAACGTGAATTTCGCAGAAGTGTTCTGAAAACAGTGGAGTTCAACTTCACAATGGCTAATCCTGAACAAAATAATCTGATAGGAATATGATTAATATTCAGAAGTATAGAGAAACGATGCTGGAGCTGAAAGAACGGGTGAATGCTGTCAGCAAAACAAAGATAGACGGTGTTGTGATAGCTGTCAGCGAAAAACATCTGGTGAAGAAGTTGAAGGATAAGGACGGATTGGTCCTTTGCTCCAACTATCCGGACTCTACTTCGACCGGAGGTAAGGATAATTACAGTGAACAAAATTCTATGCTGTTGTTCTTGCTTGAGAAAGTGCCTTCCGGTCAGGAGACGGATGAGGATGAATTGCTGCACTATGCGACTATTCAGCGGGTGATGCAGCTTCTTAAGACCCGGCTTCGTGAAATGGACTTTACGTGCGGAGATATATCCGGAGCTGAGAACATAACTACCGAATGGGAATATGATGTTTTCGGCGGGTGGAATGGGCTTAGTATCGGACTTAAATTGAACGATTATGACTGAATTGTTTATAGATGGGACGCCTGTTGTGTTACCGGCAGATGTTAATATACAGGTTAAGCACGAAAATCCGTTTTTTACCAAAAATGGGGAATACACTTACGATATTGAACTAAGTTTGGATAATCAGGTCAATGCCTGTCTGTATAACCATTTGCACAGGCTTAATTCCATAGCTGAGGTGAAAACGAAACGCCGTGCCGTCTTAATCGCGGATAACCGTGTGTTTTGTGATGGAACTGAAGTGATTACCGGCTGGAGCGATAAAAGCGTTTCTTTGCAGGTCGCTTCCGGAAACTCGGAACTTAATTACTTTATAGGTTCTGATTTGCCGATAACATCTTTGGATATGGGCAGTGCCTCTATGCCGCCAGCTGGAAGTAGAGCGGAGATATTGGACTTGAAATATCCCCAGAAAGAGTTCAATATTCCGCCGGTTCTGGTTGGAGAAACAATGGTGAACCCCTTTGAAATTTCATGGACTATCACTGAAAGGAGAGAAGATGGAGGCAGACCTGTGACTGTTACTGACATCTCTTATACGGAGCTGCCGGGAGGTATATATATACCGATGCCATACATGGCTGTTATCATTGAGAAGATGATACAGGCTCTTGGTTATCGGATTGTGGAAAATCAGTTTAATGAAACTCCGTGGAAGTATCAATTGATTGTACATGGACAACAAACAACGGAATATGCCAAGATGTTTCCTGGTTGGACGGTAAAGGAGTTTCTGGAAGAAGTGGAAAAAATGTATAATATTGTTTTTGTAATTGGCAGCAAAAAAAAAGAGGTAAGGGTTATGCTGTCTGCAAATTATTATGCAACTCCACCAATCGCTTATCTGTCTTCTGTGAAAGATACCTATATGGAAGAGACAGAGGAGCCGGATAATAGTGTGAATATTGGTATGCGAAATGTGAAATACAACCTTCCTGATGATGAATATTATAAAAAAAGAAGATTACCGGATGTCTTGATAGAAATGGCTGGCAAGAAAGAATTAAGTGGAATAAGTAGCGTGCACGAGTTCTTTTCCGCTGATTCCAATGGCATGGAATTGGTGACAGATTCCAGTACCGGTATTCAGTATATTAGAACTTCCTATGAACAGAAGGATATAAGTGGGAATATGCATACTCTATATCGAGGGTGTCCGGTTAATGAATATATGGATTTGGTTTATGATAGCAATAATAAAGATTTTGTGGAACTTCAAATGATTCCGGTTAAATTTGGAGCCGTTCCTATTCCAAGTTCTACTAAACAACTGGACGGTAGTATAACCCATGCCGAGCTGTTGAGAATAGTACCTGTATTGGATAATAATTCGGAACTAACAGGTTCGGAGGAAGATATAGAAAATGCCTCTTCAGGACAAGGAATAGAAGACTACATCAAGAACAATAATTATGATAAAAAATTATCGAAAAGTACTATCTTCTTAGGATTTTATACGGGCATAAAATACCAAACCTATTATTTGCGGAGGGGAAAGGCAGACCCATACCCTACTGTATATACCGATGATATTCTTAACAAGGGATTGATTTTCTATAATCTGCGTTCAGAGATAGGTAATGCTCAAATGAATGTGGAGGGTGAATCTATGAGTTTGAAAATAATATCAGAGTTATTGTACAAAGAAAATTATGATATAAAAAGGGAGAAGAAGTTTACATTTTATAGTTATGACCCTAACGTCTATGATGTGCGTAGTGTATTTGTTATCAACAATAAACGGTTTGTCTGCCAGGAATGTACATACACGATTGATTCATCCGGGCGTAAGGGGGCTTGGGAAGGCGTGTTTTATCCTATAAATATAAGTGATACAGAAACTTTGTCACGTTGGATTCTGACGGATGGCAAGTGGCGTGATGGCGGTGTTTGGTTGGATAATGGTCGCTGGCTGGATGAATAGTTTTGGTTTCAGTAGGTGAAAAAGTCCGGTTGTTTGTGAGAACATCCGGGCTTTTTTTGTGTCCTTTTTCTCACTAATGTTCCGAAATACCTTTGTGTCGGATAAAGTGAGATAGTATGGCAATAAGTATAAATGATTTCAGAATGGCAATCCGGATTGATAATTCGGAAGCTAAGGTCAAATTTGCGGAAACCAAAGAACAGATTGCTTCTGTACGTGCGGAAATGGAAAAGTTGGCATCGGAAGGCAAAAAGAATTCTGATGAATATAAGGCTCTCGAACAAAAACAGGATGAATTGAACAAAAGCCTGGCTGAATATCGCAGGGAAGGTGTAAAAACGTCATTATCTTACGCGGAACTACGGAAAGGTGCATCGCAGTTGAAACGGGAAATGGATAGGGCTATTCCCGGTTCTGAAAAATGGAAAGCCTTACGTCAGGATTATCTGCTGACCAAACAGCGGATGAAAGAATTGGAAGTACAGGCGAGGGATACCCGTTTTTCTCTGTCAAAAGTGGCTGACGGATTCAATAGATACGCAGCCATTGGAACCAGTGCTGTTGCTTCACTGACAGGCGTGGTATTGACCGCTCGTAAGTGCGTTGATGAGTATGCGGAAATGCAGGAAGCGGAGAGCCAGGTTATCAAATATACCGGCATGACTAAAGAAGAGGTGGCGGATTTGAATGAGGAATTCAAGTCTATGGATACACGCACTGCCCGTGAGAAGTTGAATGCTTTGGCTGGTGATGCCGGCCGTTTGGGAATCTCTGCAAAAAAGGATGTACTGGAGTTTGTAGATGCAGCTAACCAAATAAATGTTGCCTTAGGTGAAGACTTAGGTGAGGATGCCGTGAAGAATATCGGTAAATTGTCTCAAATGTTTGGTGATGAGAGCAGGACACTTCGTGAGAACATGTTGGCTATCGGTAGTGCGGTAAACTCTGTTGCTCAGAACTCTTCTGCGGCAGAACCTTACTTGGTTGAATTTACGGCGCGTATGGGTGGTGTCGCTAAACAAGCGAAGATGTCTATTACAGATGTAATGGGCTTTGCTTCCGCGCTTGACCAGAATATGCTTCGTAGTGAAATGTCAAGTACTGCATTACAAGGGCTGATATTGAAACTTTACCAGGAACCGGCCAAGTATGCTAAACTGGCAAAAATGGATGTGAAAGAATTTACCGAGCTTGTCGGCACGGACATGAATGAAGCGCTTTTGCGGTTCTTGGAAAGTTTAGGAAAATTGGGTGGCATGGATAATATGGCACCTGTTTTAAAAGAAATGAAACTTTCCGGTGCGGAAGCAGCCGGGGTAATTAGTGCTTTAGCTGGAAATGTTGAACGGGTGCGGAAAGAACAAAAAACGGCGAATGATGCTTTCCGCGAAGGTACAAGTATAACCAATGAGTATAATGTACAGAATAATACCGTTCAGGCAGGTTTGGATAAAGCTAAGGAAAGATTTAAAAATATACGGGTGGAATTGGGAGAAAAGTTGTTACCGGTAATGAGATATATGATTAGCACTGGAAGCCTCACGGTAAAAGGGTTAAGTACACTTATTTCTATCCTATTTGAATATAAGGCTGTAATACTCACATCTGTTACCGCAGTGATGGCCTATACTGCGGCTAAGCAGCTGCAGTGGTTTTGGCTTAATAAAGTGAAGACAGAAACAGGACAATATATTGTTGTTCAGAAACTGAAACAGTTTTGGGATAAGGCTGTTGCTGCATCAACCTGGCTGTATATTGCTGCTACTTCAGCTTTGACAGGCAGGACACAGCAGGCAGGATTGGCTATGCAGGCTTTTTTCAAAATATTAAAACTCAATCCTTTTGTGTCGATTGCAACTTTGCTGGTAAGTGTGGGTGGTGCATTGTATTTCTTTTCTCGAAGAGCCTCGGAAGCCAGAAGAGCGCAGATGTTGCTTAATAGTGTTACTAATGAAGCAAAGTCCCAGATTCTGTCAGAAAAAACAGAAGTGGAATCACTATTGAAAGTAGCTCGGGACGATACGAGAGCCAAAGAAGAACGCTTGAAAGCAATTAAAAGATTAAATGATATCTCTCCGGAGTATTTGGGCGGGCTCAATTTGGGAAAAATAGCGACAGAAGATGCGACGAAAGCGGTAGATAAGTATATTGAAAGCTTGCTTACTTTAGCTGAAGTAGAATCTGTGAAAAGTAGGTTGACGGATACCGATAAACAGCTTTCGGAACTGAAGGACAAGCAACAGAAATATTTGGATGAAAGAAATTCCTTTTGGGGAGCTGTTAAATCATTACCCAGGAATATTGGTAGTATGTTGACTTTTGGAGGCGTTGAGAATGTTGGAGAGAAACTATCAAAAGATATAGTGGAACTGGAACAGCAACGTGAACATTTAAAAACGCTGTTGGAAAGCTTAGTGCGCGAACAAGTGGTAGATGTGAATACAGAAACGGAGGATGATGGTACAGGTGGGGCTGGAGGGACAGGTGATGATAAGAGGCCGTGGAATACTCGTTTGCAAGCTGTGGAAAATGCATACCAGGAAGAACTGCTGTTGCTACGAAAAAAATCAGATTCTCTTGCGCAAACTGAAAATGAATACCAATTAGATGCGTTACAAAAAGAACAGGAGTATCAGGCGAAAAGATTGGCAATAATAAAACACTATCAATCTGTCGATGAAGATAAAAAGCATTTAGCTGAGCTGGGGAAATTGGAAAGTGAAACACAAACAAATATTTATAATTCTCTTAAAAAGACCGAAGATACCCGCCTTAGCCTGTTGAAAGAATACCGGGATAGAAGAATGCAAACCGTTCAAGATGGAGAAAAGAAACTCCAACAAGAACAGGTGCATCTTTATGAAACGGGAGAATTACAAGAGAAAGACTATAAAAACCGTATTCTTGCTATTGATGTTTCTTCTTTATATTCCCGGTTAGAAATAGCGAAAGGTTATCAAGCAGATGTTGCAGACCTGTCTCTTATACACATCTCTGAGCCCACGAGACCGTACTAGATCTCGTA
>ERZ1027010.918-NODE-918-length-11381-cov-9.837719_pt1 | contig 11381 bp, 10 predicted proteins | sample MGYA00519448_ERZ1027010 | MGnify/ENA primary metagenome ERZ1027010 (study PRJEB26926, sample SAMN06164694) | human gut metagenome | biome: ENVO:00009003; feature: ENVO:2100002; material: ENVO:00002003 | host: Homo sapiens | place: USA | collected 2012 ... | reverse complement strand
GAGATCTAGTACGGTCTCGTGGGCTCGGAGATGTGTATAAGAGACAGGGGTAAAAGAGATACATTTGCACAAAACGAAAGCATATCGCCCCGCCAGCTATACAGACTATACGTCTTTAATCTGCTTGGAGTCGGCACACTGGTGCTTCCAAACAATCTGGCGAAACTGGGAAAGTATGGTTTTATCTCAATCGCACTTGGTGTTTTCATGGCATGGCTGTTTATGTGGATAGTGAGCGAGGTACGAGAACAGAAGAAAAGTATATATGACAGAAGCTTTGGTAAAACAGCACATCCAAAAATGTTAATTTATGATTTAATTATTGCGATATACGAGCTGTCACAGGCCGCATTTCTTGCATGGATATTTGTAAAGCTGATACGTGACAGCCTTATACCGGATGAGTCATTTACAGTTGTACTTCTTGTGATAATGGCAGTGTGCGCTTATGCGCTAAGTGGCGGAGTGGAGTGCCGTGCCAGGGTATACGAGGTAGTATTTTTCTTTGTGCTGATACCGCTTGCTGCTATGCTTTTGTTTGCGCTATCGGATGTGAGATCAGACTATCTGATGATTAAGGACAGAGTCGGTGTGGACTTTGGCATAGCGGATATATTTGCGGGCGCATACTATGTGTTTGCAGCATCCATTTCCGTGTTCAATATACTGTTTGTAAGGGAGCGCACTGCCTCACAGATACGATGGAGTGTGAGTAAAGCAATACTCACATATGCAGGCATTCTTTTTTTATTGTATGCAGTATTGCTTGGGAGCTTCGGAAAATATTCATTGTCAGAAATCGAGTTTCCGGCTGTCGTACTGATGAGTGATGTGCAGATAAAGGGAAGCTTCTTTAAGAGGGCAGATGCACTGATGCTGTCGGTGTGGTTTTTCACGCTGTTTTCAGTGCTCATTATGAGCCTTTATTATGCGGTTTTAAGATGTGAGAATTTTGCTAAAAATACGACAAAAGGTATATTTACATTTAATAAAAGCCGAGGCTTCAGTAACAATAAACAATTAAGCTGTGACAGACAGAAAAGCCATGACGAGGAAAATAGCAGTATGAGAAGCTGGTGCATCATATTTGTCATAGCAATCACAGTGACCTTAGCATATATTCTTGAAAGTGGAGATGAAATCGTGAAAAAATATCTTGGATTTTTAATGTGCATAGCGATACCGGTCATAGTAGTGCTGACGATAGGTCTCATGCTTACCGGCTGTAGTGCAGTGGAGCTTGAGGAGCGCTGCTTTCCGACACTTGCTGCGGTGGATGTTGTAGCTGTAGATACTGACGAAATAACCGATAAAGAAGTAACTGATTACAAAGAATATGTTAGCCACAGAGATGATTTGGCAAATGAAAGTAGCGGATATATAGAGTTTTATTATAACATGGACAAATCCTATGAGCCCGAATATGCAGATGATATCAAAACAGCCGTGGACAGCTTCGAGGAGCGGCTGTCACAAAAAGCCGATACCAATCATCTGAAGGTGATATTAATAGGAAAAACGCTTAGAAATGATAAAGCAGCTTATGCAAGCTTCATGGAATACTGCAAGACATCCAAAAAATTTCCGAGAAACACATACGTGTGCATAGCAGATGATATAAACGATATCTTTGATAACATGGGTGATTATTATGAGCAGAAAATGAATAAGGAGAATCATGAGGATGGGGAACCGATAATTACACTTGGCACCTTATTGGATGACTATACGAATGAAATTCATGAAACCCGGTAAAATTTTTAAAAAAGATGAATAAGCTCTTCAAATAAGGCAATACTTGTTTACATGAGAAAGAGAATAATAATAACAACCATAGCAATAATATCTCTTGCGGCAGTAGTCGCTGCAAAAAATCATGCACCTGCGATAAGCACAAACAGTACAGCATGTACATCCGACATGCAAAAATCCATCGCCGGCAAAATCCTGCGCTTTCATGTGCTGGCAAACAGTGACAGTGAAGCAGACCAGAATGTGAAAAAGCAGGTGCGCGATGCAGTAGGGGCTTACATAGAGCCATATCTGCTGGAGTGCGAAAATATCGAAGAAACCAGAGCCATTGTAAATGACCATATGGACGAAATAATAGCGGTATCAAAGGAGACGCTTGCTGCAAACGGCTTTACATATGGCGCATCGGCAGAGCTTACACACACCGATTTCCCGGAAAAGACGTATGGGGACTATACATTTCCGGCGGGAAATTATGAGGCGCTTGAAATAACACTGGGCGATGGAGTCGGTCATAACTGGTGGTGCGTGCTGTATCCAAATATGTGCTTCAGGGGCAGTGTGTATGAGGTGGTGGATGATGATGCAAAGGAAAATCTTAAGGAGGTGCTCACACCGGATGAGTATGAGAGTGTGTTTGACAGCGGAAAATATGAAATAAAACTAAAAATCCTTGATATTTTCAGATAAAACAGTTAGTATATTCATGCTGAAAAATGTATTATAAGAAAATATGTAATGATAAATTATTAAAGAGTGAATTGATGTAACTATTCAGAAAAGAAATATGCGGCTTACAACTGTGAAGGTACTGAACAGTTACGAATTAATTTAAATATGCAAGAGGATAAGGAGAAAGAAATGACAAAGGATGTAGTAGTATCATTAAAGGGCCTGCAGCTCGCACCGGACCAGCAGTCTGATGCGGTAGAGGTGATTGCCCCGGGAGAGTATTATATAAGAAATAACAAGCACTATGTGCTTTTTGAGGAAATAATGGAGGGTGAGACCCAGACACTCAAAAATATGCTTAAATTCAATGACAATTATCTTGAGTTCACCCGCAAGGGACCTATGAGTGTACATATGATATTTGAGAAGGGAAAGAAAAACCTGACATATTATTATACACCGTTTGGAAGTATCCAGATAGGTATTGATGCCACAAGCATAGAGGTAAAGGAGACTGAGGACGAGATAAGGGCAGAGGTAAAGTATGCACTTGATGTCAACTATGAATTTGTAGGTGACTGTCACATCAATATAACTGTGAAGAAAAAAGGCGCAGCAGTCAAAATTGCATAAAAGTCTGCCAGGCCTATGGGGGTAAAAAATATATAAAGCATATAAAAAACAGAGCATGTGAGGATGAATGCCATCCCACATGCTCTGTTTATGTACATGAAAATTAAAATCATGATATTATTTCTTTTTTGCTTTTTTAGCAGCCTCTTTAGCAGCTTTTCTTTCAGCCTTTGCAGCCTCCTCAGCCTTGAGCTGTTCGTTGGCCTTGCTGTAGTTTTCTGCCATTCTTGCACGGAAGCCTTTTTTCTTCTTAGGCTTCTCAAGAGGTCCTCTGATACCGCGGACAGCTGTGATGTAGATACCGCTGACAGAAGCCTTGACCTCTTTCTTTAAAGGAATCTCATCAAAGATCTGCTCGTCTGCTATAAGAGTCATGACTCTTGGTCCGACCTTGGCCTTGACAACAGGCAGCTTTGAGCGGCGCATAAGCTTTGGTGTCTGCTCAATAATCTGCTGTGGGAGACCGGCATCCTTTAGCTTCATACGCTTTTTGTCAATGATTAGCATGTTGACGGTCTGTGATGCAGCAGCTATCTGCTCGTCCTGCTCTTCCTTTCTTTTTTGTGCTTTTTTACCGAGGATTGTTAATACTATAAATGCTACCACAAGCACTACTGCGATAACAATAAGTACGATTAATGCTGGATTCAAAACGTATCCCTCCTAAAAATTTGCTTATTTAAATTAATTCTATCAAATATGCTAAAAAAAATCAATCTTTATTGCAAGAATAGGTAAAACCGTAGTATACTGGAACTATATTTTGGAAAAAGTCTTTAGAAGACGCAAATGGGTATTTATTAATGAAGAAAATTGCTCTTCTGGTTGATGGCTGGAGAAGATACGTAACATATTCGTGGGTTGAGGGTATCATGGAAGGCTCTAAAGAGCTGTGCAAAGATAAAGAAATTTTCACTCGTTGTAATTTAGTCTGATATGTGATATTGTAGACAGGTGTGGTGCTTTGTGAACGTGTTTTTTGCCGTGGCAGGGCATTATACATATAAATAACATGACTTACAGATTTCAGGAGGATTTCAATGAGTGAGAAGAAGAATACAGGTAAGAAGGCAGTCATAGCAGTGATTGTGATTGCACTTATCGTGGCAATTATTGCGCTTGTTGCTGTAATAAGCGGCAAGAGCAAAAAGGATGGCTCAAAGAGCGCAACAGAGGCCGGCACCGAGACGATGCGAAGCGGACAGTTTGACATAGACTACGCAAAGCAGGTTACAAAGCTTGCAGACTATTCAGGTGTTGCAATTACTGTCTCAAACGATTATGAGATAAACGATACAGCAAAGCAGACATATCTGACCAATGTGCTTCAGTCATATGGTGCAGATGCGTACAAGCAGGTTACTGATCGTGATACAGTTGCAGATGGCGATTATGTCAAGGTTGATTACACAGGATATAAGGATGGCACAGCATTTGATGGTGGCTCAGCTACAGATGTGCTGCTTGATGTGACAAACAACAGCCAGGTCGGCGGTTCATCCTTTATCGATGGATTTACAAAGCCTTTAATCGGCGCGAAGGTGGGCGACAAGGTTAAGGGTGACGTGACATTCCCTGAGGATTATGGCAAAGATGACCTAAACGGACAGACAGTTACATTTGAGTATACAGTAAAGGGCATTTACTCAGCAGATCCTGTTGCACTTGCTGATATGACAGACGAGCAGGTCAACACAGTGTTTGGAAAGGCCGGAGTGACAACAAATGCCCAGCTTAGCACACAGATTGAAAAGGATTTGAATAAGCAGCTCTACAGCGCTGAGGTGGACAAGATAAAGAGCTACATGATTGAAAACAGCACAGTCGAGATTCCTGATGAGTATTTACAGGCGAGACTCAATGAGTATATCGCTTCCTTTACCAAGGAAAATGTCAAGGATGGACAGACACTTAAGAAATATTTAAAGTCCAACTACAACATGACAGTGGATCAGGCCACAGAGAAGTGGAAGGAGAATATGACAGACCAGATAAAGACAGAGTTCATCTTTGGGCTTATTGCTGAGAAGGAAAATATCAAGATGGATGATGATACCTTCAACAGCTATGTGGATTACATCGTATCAGCCAGCAATGGCCAGTTCAGCAAGGCGGATGAAGTATATAAGTACTTTGGAAGCGGACACAAGGATGAGGGAAAGACATACCTTAAGAACCAGTACCTTGTAAACAAGGCTATCGATACAGTAACAGAGAAAGCAAATGTGACATTTGAGGATGGCAGTGCAGCACCTGATACTTCAAGTGGCAGCGCGGATGCCGAATAATAACGATAAAAATGCTGTCTGTGGTGATGCGCAGGCAGCTTAAATGGAGGATTAGATAATGGAACTTACAAACATACGCGAGATTTTCCGCAACAAGGACAAATTCGCTGACAAAGAGGTGACTATCGGAGGATGGGTCAGAAGCAATCGTAATTCAAAGAATTTTGGATTTATCGTGGTAAACGACGGTACATTTTTTGAGCCAATCCAGGTTGTATACGGAAATGGCTTAGACAACTATGATGAGGTTGGCAAGATCAATGTCGGAGCTGCAATTATCGTAAGAGGTACACTTGTGCTCACTCCGGATGCAAAGCAGCCATTTGAGATTCAGGCCGCTTACGTGACTGTTGAGGGTGCATCCACACCGGATTATCCTCTGCAGAAGAAGAGACATACATTTGAGTATCTTCGTACAATCTCACACTTAAGACCTCGTACCAATACTTTTGAGGCAGTTTTCAGAGTGCGCTCACTCTGCGCATACGCTATTCACAAATTCTTCCAGGAGAGGGATTTTGTGTACGTGCACACACCGCTTATCACAGGAAGTGACTGTGAGGGTGCAGGAGAGATGTTCCAGGTGACCACACTTGATTTGAACAATCTCCCTATGACGGAGGATGGAAAGGTGGATTTCTCAAAGGATTTCTTTAATAAGCCTACCAACCTTACTGTTTCAGGACAGTTAAACGGCGAGACATATGCTATGGCATTCAAGAATATCTACACCTTCGGACCTACCTTCCGTGCGGAGAATTCAAACACCACACGTCATGCGGCAGAGTTCTGGATGATTGAGCCTGAGATTGCTTTTGCAGACCTTGAGGATGATATGATGCTTGCAGAGAGCATGCTCAAGTATGTTATCAACTATGTGCTTGAAAATGCACCTGAGGAGATGGCATTTTTCAACAATTTCGTGGACAAGGGACTCCTTGACAGATTAAGAAATGTTGTTGAAAATGATTTTGCACGTGTGACATACACAGAGGCTATCGACATCCTTTCAAAGCACAATGACAAGTTTGATTACAAGGTATCATGGGGCTGTGATTTACAGACAGAGCATGAGAGATACCTTACAGAGCAGATTTACAAGCGCCCTGTATTTGTCACAGATTATCCGAAGGAGATAAAGGCCTTCTACATGAAGCTGAATGACGACGGAAAGACCGTTGCAGCAGTTGACTGTCTTGTACCGGGAATCGGAGAAATTATCGGTGGAAGCCAGAGAGAGGATGACTACGACAAGCTTCTTGCCAGAATAAATGAGCTTGGACTTTCAGAGGATGACTACAAGTTCTACCTTGACTTAAGAAAATACGGCTCTGCAAGACATGCAGGCTTTGGATTGGGCTTTGAGAGATGCGTAATGTATCTTACCGGCATGGGCAATATCCGTGACGTTATCCCATTCCCTAGAACAGTTAATAACTGTGAGCTGTAATCACGAATGAATTTCATACATGAATAATTACCGCCCTTTGCACATATATATGATGTGTGGAGGGCGTTTTTATGTGGAGAAAAATCAAAGGTCCTGTGATAACAATATGTATCATGCATCTTACGGCGCTTTTGTGCCTTATCATACTTTCTATAGTACAGTGCTTTGTCGACATGGCGGAGTGGATACAGTTTGCACTTGCCATGGCGGTCAATATAGTGGTGGGGCTTGTGTGCGGATTTTTGCTCAAATGCTGCTTTCACCGCAGACGTTTTATCAGGGTGACGGTCGTAGCATACTGGATAACGTATGTGATAGCAACAGTGGTCATAGATATAGGTGAATCAAAAAATATATTCGAGCTTTTGATAATACTCCTTCTGGTAATGTTTTCAGCGCTTGTTTTTCGCTAAAAAAGGACTTTTCATATTGATAATGCTGTGATATAATGTTGAAAGTAAATATGATGTGTCAATCAGACATCGTTAAATGAAAAGGAGATAAAAATGAAACACGTAAAGACATTAAATACAAGAAAATTACAGAACACAGTTAAAAAGGGCGGATGTGGCGAGTGCCAGACATCATGCCAGTCAGCTTGCAAGACATCTTGTACAGTTGGAAACCAGACTTGTGAGCAGTACAAATAGTCATAGGTGAAGCGGATTTAAAGAGTGTGCGCTGATAGGTGCACACTCTTTTCGCAGTGGTAATTTTAAAATGTGTATAGAAAGAGAGGAATATTGTAGTGGTTCATCAGTACAAGAACAACGGCTATAATATTGTCTTAGATGTCAACAGTGGCGCAATCCATGTGGTGGATGATGTCACATATGACGTTATTGAGCTGTTTGAGGACAACTCAGCTAAGGAGATTATTGAAAAGCTTGTGGACAGGTATCCACAGACGGAGATAGAAGAAGCAATACAGGAAGTAAATGAGCTTAAGGATAATGAAGAGCTCTTCACAGAAGATACATACAAAGAGCGTATCATAGATTTCAAGAAGCGCCAGACAGTTGTAAAGGCACTTTGCCTTCACATAGCGCACGACTGCAACCTTGCCTGCAGATATTGTTTTGCAGAGGAGGGTGAGTATCACGGCAGACGAGCTCTCATGAGCTATGAGACCGGAAAACAGGCACTTGATTTCTTGATTGCCAATTCAGGCAGCAGAAGAAACTTAGAGGTAGACTTCTTTGGAGGAGAGCCTCTTATGAACTGGGATGTGGTGAAGCAGCTTGTGGCATATGGAAGAGAGCAGGAGAAGCTTCATGACAAGCATTTCAGGTTCACACTCACCACAAACGGTGTGCTCTTAAATGACGAGATTATGGAGTTCGCCAACAAAGAGATGGACAATGTAGTTCTTAGTATAGACGGACGCAAGGAGGTTCATGACCGCATGAGACCTTTCAGAAAGGGTGCTGGCAGCTATGACCTTATTGTTCCGAAATTTCAGAAGTTTGCAGAGAGCAGACATCAGGACAAGTACTATGTGAGAGGTACATACACACATTTCAATACTGATTTTTCAAAGGATGTGCTTCATCTGGCTGATTTAGGTTTTAAGCAGATTTCGGTTGAGCCTGTGGTGGCACAGCCTACAGATGAGTATGCACTTAAGGAATCTGATTTACCTGTGCTCTTTGATGAGTACGACAGACTTGCAGCAGAGATGGTAAAGAGAAACAAGGCAGGAAACGGCTTCAATTTCTTCCATTTTATGATAGATTTAGAGGGAGGACCTTGTGTATATAAGCGTCTTTCCGGCTGTGGCTCAGGAACAGAGTACCTGGCAGTGACTCCATGGGGAGATTTATATCCATGCCATCAGTTTGTGGGCAATGAGGACTTCCTTATGGGTAATGTCTGGGATGGCATCAAGGCCACTGACATCCAGGATGAGTTTAAGTGCTGTAATGTTTATGCCAAGGAAAAATGTCGCAACTGTTTTGCCAGATTCTATTGCAGCGGTGGCTGTGCCGCCAACTCATACAACTTCCACGGCACAATCACTGATGCCTATGATTTAGGCTGCGAGCTGCAGAAGAAGCGTATAGAGTGCGCTATCATGATTAAGGCAGCAGAGGCTGATATGGCAGATGATGCACAATAATTTGAATTTGTCACGGGAAACGGATAGCGGTATTTGTGACTCGTGTGCGAATATATTTGCCATCTGTATACTTATATGGATGGTAGCAAAATGACAGGAAGGTATAAGAAAATGAAAAAAGGAAAGAGTTGGGTGATTATCCTTGTGGCAGTCATTTGTATCGGCTTGCTGGGCTGGTATTCCACTGCAGTAATCACCGACACAAAGCAAAAGCAGGAGGCAACTGCTAATGGTGAGAGCACCAAGGATAAGGATTATCAGAATATCAAGCTTGGTCTCGACCTCTCAGGTGGTGTTTCAATCACCTACCATATCAAGGACAAGGATCCTTCAGATAAGGATGTAAATGATACTATCGCAAAGCTCGAGGAGCGTGCAGAGAGCTACACAACAGAGTACTCTGTATACAAGAGCGGGGATGACCGTATCACTGTAGAGATTCCGGGTGTTGACGACCCTAACAAGGTACTCGAGGATCTTGGAAGTCCGGGATCACTGTACTTCATCGCCCAGTATGACAGTGACGGAAATGCCAACTATACACAGGACACATCGGTTGAGGGCGGCTACAAGCTCAACTATGATATTGACACCTTAAAGGCCAATGGTTCAGTCATCCTCGATGGTAACGATGTAAAGGATGCAAGCGCCCAGTATGACCAGTCATCATCTACATCAACCAAGGAGCCTGTTGTTTCATTAAAGCTCAAGGATAAGGCTATTGACACATGGGCAGATGCCACAAAGAAGGCAAAGGATGCAGGACAGTCAATCGGTATATACTATGATGATCATTTCATCAGCGTTCCTACAGTAAGCGCCGTTATCTCAGATGGTAACTGTGTAATCAACGGAATGAAGGATTACGACGAGGCAACAAGCCTTGCAACATTTATCCGTGTCGGAGCCATCAACCTCCAGCTCGAGGAGTTAGAGTCAAATGTTGTTGGCGCACAGCTCGGTGGATCAGCGCTCACAAATGCAGTAAAGGCTGCAATTATCGGAATTATCTTAATCATGCTATTCATGATTGTGCTCTATGGTATACTCGGTGTGGTTGCATCTATCGGACTTGCACTCTACTCAATGCTTACAGTACTGTTTATTTACTGGTTTGAGATTACACTTACACTGCCGGGTATCGCGGGTATCATCCTTGGTATCGGTATGGCAGTAGATGCAAACGTTATCGTATTTGCCCGTATCCGTGAGGAAATCGCAGGTGGCAAATCAGTGCTTGCTGCAGTAAATGAGGGCTACAAGAAGGCTCTTTCAGCCATTCTCGATGGACAGGTTACAACCTTTATCGCAGCACTTGTGCTTATGGTGCTCGGTTCAGGTACAGTAAAGGGCTTTGCATACACACTTATGATTTCAATTATTCTGTCACTGTTTACAGCTCTTTTTATTGCAAAATACCTTACAAGAGCATTTTACGGTGTTGGTGTCAGAGCTGAGAAGTTCTACGGCAAGGCAAAGAAGAGAAAGGTTATCAGATTTGTACAAAACAGAGTCAAATACTTTGTTATCTCAGGTGTAGTCATACTTGCAGGTATCGGCGGCATGATTTATTTCGGTGCTACAAGTGGCAATGCATTAAACTACAGCCTTGAGTTCGTAGGTGGTACATCAACCACAGCAGACTTTGGCAAGGATTATACAGCAGCAGAGGTTGAGAAGGACATCGTGCCTTCAGTATCAAAGCTCCTTGGCAATAGTGCAGTGCAGGTTACTACAGTTCAGGGCAGCCATGATGTCACATTAAAGACACGTACACTTTCACTCGATGAGAGACAGGATCTCGCAGCTCTTCTTGAGAAGGATTTCAATGTTGATGCATCAACTATAGAGACTCAGAGTATCAGCTCAACAATCAGTGGAGAGATGAGAGCAAACGCTGTAAAGGCAGTTATTATTTCATGTATTTTCATGCTGTTATATATCTGGTTCAGATTCAAGGATATCAGATTTGCTTCAAGTGCTATCCTTGCGCTGGTACATGATGTGCTTGTTGTTGTCACAGCATATGCACTTATCAGAATCTCAGTCGGCAGTACGTTTATCGCATGTATACTTACAATCGTAGGTTACTCAGTCAACGATACAATCGTTATCTTTGACCGTATCCGTGAGAACCTTCACGGTATCAAGAAGTACTCAGCAGATGAGCTTGCTGATATAGCAAACGAGTCCCTTACACAGACACTTTCACGAAGCATAAATACTTCGCTTACTACATTTGTTATGGTATTGTTACTCTTTATCTTTGGTCATACATCGATCAGAGAGTTCTCATTACCACTCATGGTAGGTGTGCTTTGCGGAACATATTCTTCAATCTGCATCGCTACAGAGCTGTGGTATGTGATGAAGCTTTATCTGGGCAAGAGCGCCATCAAAAAGCAGGCGGCTGCACCGGCTAAAGGTTCTAAAAAAGCTAAGAATTAATAATTAATTTATGGCCCGG
>ERZ1027010.913-NODE-913-length-11406-cov-8.914104_pt1 | contig 11406 bp, 6 predicted proteins | sample MGYA00519448_ERZ1027010 | MGnify/ENA primary metagenome ERZ1027010 (study PRJEB26926, sample SAMN06164694) | human gut metagenome | biome: ENVO:00009003; feature: ENVO:2100002; material: ENVO:00002003 | host: Homo sapiens | place: USA | collected 2012 ... | reverse complement strand
ACGAGATCTAGTACGGTCTCGTGGGCTCGGAGATGTGTATAAGAGACAGTTACACTATACTAACCCCTTAATTTGTTGTATAATATAACCGAAGCAATGAAAGATTGCTCAATAAAAAATAAATATTTTAAAGCGAAAGGGGCTTTATTATGAAATTAGATACAGTTCTTGCAAAAAGAGAGAACAAGGTAGTTTATAAAGACGGCGCGCTTGCAGCAAAAGTTTTTGACGAGTGCTATCCGAAATCAGATATTCTTAACGAGGCTCTTAATCAGGCGAGAGTTGAAGAAACAGGTCTTAATATTCCGAAAATCGAAGAAGTTACAAAGATTGACGGCAAGTGGGCTATTATTTCAACCTTTATTGAAGGCAAGACTCTTGCAGAGCTTATGGCAGAGCATCCTGAAAAGGAGGATGAATATCTTAATCTCTTTGTTGACATTCAGGTTAAAATCCTCAGTCAGAAAGCACCGTTGCTTAACAAGCTGAAAGATAAGATGAAACGCAAAATCAGCGAAACAGACCTTGATGCAACAACAAGATATGAGCTTGAAACACGCCTTAACGGCATGCCGAACCACACAAAGGTTTGTCACGGCGACTTTAACCCGAGCAATATTATTATTGACGAGTCGGGCACACCGTATGTAATCGACTGGTCGCACGCAACACAGGGTAACGGTTCAGCCGATGCAGCGAGAACTTACCTCTTGTTCCGTTTGAATCATCAGGAAGAGCTTGCTGAAAAGTATATGAAGCTTTATTGCACAAAGACGGACACAGCCCGTCAGTATGTTGACCGTTGGCTCCCAATCGTAGCCGCATCGCAGTCTGTTAAGGGCAAACCCGAAGAAAGAGAATTTCTCCTGAAATGGGCAAGTGTTTGTGAATATCAGTAATGCGACGCTTTTTAAAGGTATTTTAACATTACTGACCGTTGATTGATTTCCAAATTTCATATTGAAATTTTCTCTCCTCTATTTTTTCATATTTTCATAATTCATAATTGTATTACGGAAACCGAATAAAAGCGCTCCCACTCCACACGCTTGGAGTGGGAGTGCTTTTTTGTACACTGTGTTTGTTACTTCGTTTTTATATAGAGCCGATTTTTGTTACACCGAAGCAACTTAAATATTACAAAATATTACAAATTTTGTAATATTTGCTCTATTTGAGTGTGTGAAATAAAGATTTTGTGAGTGAAACTGCATCGAAATTTCCGAATTAGCAAAAAATACAGGCTTTGGGGTTGATTTTTTAAAAATATGATGCTATAATAGTTACAAATTTGTTATCAAGGTGTAACCTTAATTGTAATTAACAGTCAGATTTGGTAACAATTAAGATGGAGGTAATTAACGATGCAGAGAATAAAAAAGATTACTGCAATCATACTGAGTGTTCTCACACTTTCAAGTGTATGCGTGTTCAGTTCTTCTTTTTCTGCCGGTGCAAAAGGCACGGGTGCCGGTCTTGCAGAGTGGGCGCTTAATGCCTATAACAGCGGATGGTCATATGTTTACGGCGGTTCAACCCCCGGTGCGGTAGACTGTTCAGGTCTTATCTATTCATATGCCGGCGGTGAAAGATGCGGTAATCCTCAGCTTGAAACAGCTACCGAAACAGGTTCGGTAAGCGCAGGTATCCCAAATGTTCACGGTCTTGGACTTTGGCGTCCCGGTCATGTGGGCGTTTATGTCGGCAACGGTATGGAGGTTGACGCAAGAGGCGATGAATACGGTGTTTGCTACGAGGCAATCGGCGGTTACAACAATTGGACATACTGGTTCAAGCTTGCCGCAGTTTCCTATGTAACAAACGGTTGGGAAAGCTTTAACGGCAGCTATTACTATTATGAAAACGGCGAGTACATTGTAAATACTTCAAGAACAATTGACGGTACTACATATTACTTTGATTCACAGGGTCGATCGAGCAAGACTCCTTCCGATACTTCATCAAGCAGTTCTTCAAGCAGTTCGTCAGGTTCGGATAATTCATCAGGTTCAAGCTCATCAAGCGCTTCTGATTCATCCGGCAATCAGTCATCTTCAAGCAACGCACCGAGCGTGTACAAGAACGGTTCATCGGGTGCAGAGGTAAAGAAGATTCAGCAAAGACTGGCTGACCTCGGTTACTATAACGGTGCGATTGACGGAAACTTCGGCGATGCAACAGAAGAGGCTTACAAGGCATTCCAGAAGGCTGCGGGTCTTACGGTTGACGGTATCGCAGGCGACTCAAGAAATACGCTTTATTCAGAGGACGCTCCTGAAGCCCCAAAGTCAGATACAACAGCAAAGGTCGAGGAGGACAAGCCCGAAGAAGAAACAACTGCTCCCACAGAGCCTGCAACAGAGCCTACAACAGAAGCAGTTCAGTATCAGAACGGTGACGAAGGTGAGAAAATAACTGCAATTCAGCAGCAGCTCATCAAGCTCGGCTACTTTGCAATGGAAGCAACAGGCTATTACGGCGAGTACACAGCACAGACTGTTGCGAACTTCCAGAATCAGAACTCACTCGATTCAACAGGTATCGTTGACGAGAAGACATACAACGCACTCTTCAGCGATAAAGCAGTTGCAAATCCTGATACAGAGGTTGTAAGCGGTGAGGTTTCACCGGCAGTTTCAGCCGCTCCGATTGAAATGCCCTCGTCAACAGGTGCATCGCAGTTCATTCTTTCAAACGAAAAGAATCAGAGCTATTCAGACACAGCGTCAAGCGTTGCGGTTCAGTCTGTAAAATCAGCTGACAGGGCTCTTGCAAAATCAAAAGCAGCAACTACTCCGACACTTGTTGCCGCAGTTCAGAGATCGGCAAATGTGGGTCTTTGGTTTGCGCTTGTTGCAGTTATCCTCGGCGCAATCGCTTTCGTATTTTTCCTTCGTGACAGAAAGCTTTCAAGATATTCAAGATATGTCGCAAGAAAGAAGAAGAGAGCCACAAAGGACGAGCTTAACACAAGATGGTAATCAATACATAATCTAATTTATTAAACAGCCGATTGAAAGATATCGGCTGTTTTTGTTTAATTGAAAATTAAAAACGCATAATTGAAAATTTCGGTCGGGAATAAAGTCTTGTTAAGTGCAAAGCTTATTGTTTCCGACCGTATTATTGCAACCGCTGCGACCTTTAATTTTTGCTTGACAAACTGTACGAACAAATGTACTATAGAAAGAAGAGCCGAGGTTCGCAGCCTTAAAATAACGACCGGCGAGGACTAAGCCGAGAATGATAACTTTGAAATATGCAGAAAATATGCAACTTGAAAATCACAAGGGGAAAAAACTATGAACAAACCGCTTGCGGACAGAATCCGCCCGAAAACTCTTGATGATATAGTGGGACAAAAGCATCTTATTGCACCCGAAAAGCCATTGCGGAAAATTATTGACAGCGGAGATATTCCGAATCTTATTTTTTACGGACCCTCGGGTGTGGGCAAGACTACACTTGCAACATATATTGCAAGAAAAACAAACCGTACTCTCAAAAAGCTGAACGGCACAACTGCGTCAACCGCCGATATAAAGGAAATTGTTTCGCAGCTCAACACATTTTCAGGAGTAAACGGTATTCTTCTCTATCTTGATGAGATTCAGTATTTTAACAAAAAGCAACAGCAAACCCTGCTTGAATACATCGAAAACGGAAGTATAACCCTGATTGCTTCAACAACCGAAAATCCGTACTTTTATGTATATAACGCAATACTCAGCCGTTCAACGGTTTTTGAATTTAAGCCGGTTACTCCCGACGAGGTTGAAAGGGCGGTTTACCGTGCATGTGATTTTCTTGCCGAAGAGAGTGGCATTGATATTGAAATGTCGGAGGAGTGTGCAAAAAAAATTGCAACGGGCTGTGGCGGAGATGTTCGCAAGGCTATGAATGCGGTTGAGCTTTCCGTGATTGCAACAGATGAAATTGACGAAAAAAAGGTTGTAAGACTTGAAACCGTTGAACAGCTTGTGCAGAAAAGTGCAGTAAGATATGACCGTGAGGGCGATGAGCATTACGATATTATTTCAGCATATCAAAAAAGTATGCGCGGCAGTGACCCCGATGCGGCGCTTCATTATCTTGCAAGACTTCTTGAGGCAGGCGATTTGCCCAGTGCATGCCGCAGACTTATGGTGTGTGCGTGTGAGGATGTGGGGCTTGCGTATCCGCAGCTTTTGCCGATTGTAAAGTCGTGCGTGGATATGGCGCAGGCTGTAGGGCTTCCCGAGGCGAGAATACCCCTTGCAGACGCGGTGGTGATGGTGTGCAATGCTCCAAAATCCAATTCGGCATATATGGGAATAAACAGAGCCTTGGCAGATATTCACACAGGTAATTCGGGACCGGTGCCCAGACAACTGCAGAATAAGCACTGCGACGGAGAAGACAACCCGAATAAGGGTCAGTTTTATCTGTATCCCCACGATTTTCCGAACCACTATGTTGAACAGCAATATCTGCCCGACGCATTAAAGGATAAAAAGTATTATGAGTACGGCAAAAACAAGAACGAACAGGCGTTCAAAGCCTACTGGGACAAAATCAAGGGGAAGTAATCCGATTTAATGAATTTTGATTTTAAAAAAACAAGTTAATATAAAAGTCGTTTATGAGTCGGTCAAAAAAGCTCGAAAATTATAAGTACACATCTGATTTGTTGCGTTTTATATTTTCATTTCTTGCTATTTATTTTCTTATTGTTTAATATGCACAATTTGAATGTGAATATTTTGTGACACAAGATATTTTATTATTCTAAAAAAGAAAATAAAAACCGATTCGATAATGTAAAATTAAGGAGTAATTGTGGAGTAGTGTTGAGTAGCTTCACACATGCAACAAAAAATAATTTTGGAGGAAATCAAAATGGTAAAAAGACAACACAAAATCATTTGCCTTGTGCTTTGCCTTATGCTGGCGGTTTCAACCGTATTCGTCGGTGCAGTAAGCGCTTCTGCTGCAACAGGCGATACTGTTTACGTTAAGGTAAACAACGGCTGGTCAAATGTTAACTGCTATATGTGGACTGACGGTCTCGGCAGCAACGCATCTTGGCCGGGTAAAGCAATGACAAAGGTTGAAGACGGTGTATATTCCTACACTCTTGACAAGGATTATACAATGGTAATCTTCAACAACGGCTCAGAGCAGACAGGCGACCTTGCATACCCGGGTCACGGCAAAATCTATGACCTTTCAAAGAAAACATGGTCGGATTATGCAGGTGCTCCTTCACAGGGTCCAACTGTTCAGACACCTACAAGCGCAACAACAGCAACAACAGCAACAACAGCAACAACTCCCACACAGGGCAGTGAAGGCACAACTATTTTCCTCAATAACGAGGCAGGTTGGGCAACACCTGTTGCTTATATGTGGAACAGCAATTCTGACAGCAACGCAGCATGGCCGGGCGTAAAGATGACAAACATCGGCGGCAATGTCTATCAGTATACTGCATCAAAGACATTTGCAAGCTGCATCTTCAGCAACAGCGGTCAGTCACAGACAGGTAACCTTACTGCAAAGGACGGCTATATATACAACAACAAGACTAATCAGTGGTCTGTTTATGATACAAGCCCTCTCCAGGTTAAGGAATTTACTGCTGATCCTGCATCAAACATCTACACAGGTACAGATGTACAGCTTTCTGCAACTGCTGCCAATAAGAGCGGTGCAGCAGTAAGCTACAAGTTCTCTGTTACTAACGCACAGGGCGGAACATCAACACTTTCCGACTTCTCTTCAGCAAAATCAGTAACATGGACTCCTACAGTTGCAGGTGAATACACAATTACATTTGACTTTAAGGATACAGACGGTAACACAAACAGCCGTACAATGACTCTTGAAGTTAAGGACGACTCAGCACTTGTTAAGCCAATCATCAAGAGTGTTACTCCTGCAAACCTTAACCTCATTAAGGTTAACTCAACTGCTACTGTAACAGTTAAGGCAGGCGGCGGTAAGACAGGTACAAACCTTCTTTTCTACAAGTATGTTGTAACTGATCCTAACGGCACTCAGAACACTCCTTACTACACACTCAACAACATTTACACATTCGTTCCTACAATGAAGGGCGAATACAAGGTTAATGTATATGTTCAGGGCTCTGACAACAGCACAGTAAACAAGACATATGCTTACACAGCTGCAGACGATGTTACTGAGCCGACAACAGTTGTTGTTCCTACAACAGCTCCTCAGCCAACTACTGTTCCGCAGCCTACAACAGCTCCTCAGCCTGCAACAAAGCCACAGCCAACTACTTCACCGGTTCAGCCGACTACAGCAGTTCAGCCTACAACTGCTCCCGAAAGACTCCGCGGTGATGTTAACGGTGACGGTACTGTAACTGTTGTTGACACAACATATCTCCAGAAGTCACTTGTTCATATCGCAGGTGTTCCTTCGCTCGATCAGCTTGATCTTGCAATATGTGATCTTGACGGTGACGGCATAATCAGCATTAAAGACGCAACTATTATCCAGACAATTGTTCTAAATCTTAAATAATCTAAATTAAATAATAAAGATTGGAGATATACTTATGACAGGAATCAAGAAGCTGTGTGCGCTTGTTCTTGCTGTAATGATGGTTGTAACCGTAGGCGTGATTTCTGTAAATGCAGCTCAGAGTTCCGACTCTGATGCTGTTGCTGCGGATACAACAAATACAGGCATTACAATTCATGTAAGAATGAAGGACAGCACTCAGCCATATGTATATTTGTGGAACTCGCTTCCTACAAATAGCGCTATGTCAAAGTCTTACCCCGGTGAGAAGATGACAAAGGGCGACAAATGGTACAACTACCATGTAGCTGATGTTACAAAAGTAAACGCAATTATCACAGACGCAGACGGCAAGCAGTACTCTACAGAGAAAAAGCTTGAGTCAGGAGCAAGCTCAGACTGGTACTTTGAGAACGGTAAGTGGTCAAAATACAACCCTGACGAGCCGGATCCGATTGGCAGCGTTGATATGCGTGAAGAAACAATCTACTTCGTTATGACAACCCGTTTCTATGACGGCGATACAGGCAACGATGTTCACTGCTGGGATGACGGCACAGCCGGCAACGGTGATGACGACCCTGCATGGCGTGGTGACTTCAAGGGTCTTGGCGAAAAGCTCGACTACATCAAGGCTCTCGGCTTCAGCGCAATCTGGGTAACACCTGTTGTTACAAACGGATCAGGCTATGACTACCACGGCTATCATGCTATGGATTTGTCAACAGTTGATGCTCGTTATGAAAGCTCAGACTACACATACGAGGATCTTATTCACGATGCTCACCAGAAGGGCATGAAGATTATTCAGGACGTAGTTCTTCAGCACACAGGTAACTTTGGTGAAGCACACTTCTGTGATCTTTTCACAAAGGATACAACTAAAGACCTTGGCAACCTTCAGGAGTCATTGATTCCTACACAGTATCTTCTTGATACATACGGCCTTAAGTCACCTGAGGAATACTGGGCTCAGAAGCCGGGTGTTCAGTATCAGCAGAGACTTAATCTTATGAAGAATGTTACTTACTCAGGCGACAACGGTAACTCAACAGGACCTCAGCCTGCAGCTAAGGACTTCTCTATGGATAAGATTTCACAGAGTGATACTTACAACCCGAACAACTACTATCATACAGGCTATTTCCAGAGTCCTAACTATGATGACTGGACAACAAAGTTCAGCCAGATTGCAGGTGACTGCGTTGACCTTAACACAGAGAACCCTGCAGTTGCAGAATATGTTGTAGATTCATATTCAAAGTATATGGATATGGGCGTTGACGGCTTCCGTGTTGATACCGTTCGTCACATTCCGAGAGTATCTCTCAACATTATGTTCAATGACCAGCTTATGGACGCTGCTAAGGCAGCAGGCAAGCCTAACTTCTATATGTTCGGCGAAATCTGCACAAGATACACATCAGTTTGGTATCGTGGCCACGCCGAGGAGTCAACTCCTTACTACACATGGAAAGAGTCTAACTCTAAGTGGGCAGACAGCTGGAACTGGGGCACATCAGCTTCAGAAATCAACGACAACATGAACCTCGTTCTTCAGCATTATCTTGAAGAAGATAATTACAACGGTGATATGGATTCTACACAGCCAAAGAGCGACAACGCTTACCTTGACGGTATTACATATCACGGTTCCGACCGTTCTATGGCATCAGGCATGGATGCAATTGACTTCCAGATGCACAGAATGTTCGGTAGCGCTAAGAACGCTTATAACTTCGCTGTTAACAACGACCAGTATTACAATGATGCAACATACAGCGTAATGTATGTTGATTCACACGACTATGCTCCTGAACAGCCGGATGAAACAACTCGTTTCACAGGCGGTACACAGACATGGGCAGAGAATATGGATCTTATGTTCACATTCCGTGGTATTCCTTGCGTATACTATGGTTCAGAAGTTGAGTTCAAGAAGGGCGAGCTTATTGATAAGGGTACACTTATTTCTCTTGAAAACTCAGGTCGTGCATACTTCGGTGATTATCTTGAGGGTACTGTAAACGCTACTGACTTCAGTGAGTACACAGCATCAGGTACTGTTGCTGATACTCTTGCAAGCCCGCTCAGTAAGCACCTTTCAAAGGTTAATGCTATTCGTCGTGCTATCCCCGCTCTCCAGAAGGGTCAGTACACAGCATCAAACACATATGTAACAGGTGGAGATATGTCTTATGTTCGCCGTTATACTGACGACAACACAGACAGCCTTGCACTCGTTTCAATTTCTTCAGGTGCAACATTTAAGAACATTCCTAACGGCAAGTATGTTGACGCTGTTACAGGTGATGTTAAGTATGTTACAGACGGTACACTTACAGTTCCGGAACTTGCTAAGGCTAACATGAGAGTTTATGTATGCTGCGCAAGCGGATTTACAGGTATCGACGGTCAGATTGGCGGAGATTCAGCTTACGCTAAATAATTCCGACTCGGTTTATTCCTGAATCTGTAATTAAACAAAATAATTACGGCACTCCGATATTTTTCGGAGTGTCGTTTTTTTGCGCTTGTTTTGAGAACGCATTTTGTATATTTGAGCGTAGTTGAGAATAATATTATATTTTGTGTATTTGAAGGCTTTGTAACATTTTGTATGTTAAAAGTGAGTTTTACGGCAACAATTTACTGATACATAATAAAAAGCTCTAAGAGATGAAAACATAAAAAATTTCAAATTGCAAAAATTATCGTGGTATATCATATTAAAGTGATAAATTGTAAAAACTATTTATTATAGTTCTTTAAAATTGCAGACTTTTTATGCAATTTGCTTAAAAACAGCATATGATATTCGTGAAATTTACTTATGGAAATGGTTTTTGCAAAGTGCTATAATCTTGTAAATATATATAAGAAGGGCGGTGCTTTTATGCAGGAAATATACGGACAGAAAACAGACAGACAGCTTGCAGCAAAGCAGAGAATAATTGCCGTTGCGGCAGGCAGGGAAAAGGCAGACCTTGTTTTGAAAAACGCAAAGTATCTTAATGTGTTTTCAAATGAATTTTTGTGCGGTGACATAGCCGTTGCAAACGGACTGATAGCCGGCGTCGGAAAATATGACGGTAAAACAGAGATTGATGTCAGCGGAAAACTTGTTCTCCCGGGCTTTATCGACGCACATATTCACCTTGAAAGTTCAATGGTGACTCCTGCTGAATTTGCAAAGGCAGTTGTTGCCCACGGTACAACCACAGTCATAACCGACCCTCACGAAATTACAAATGTAATGGGCATTGACGGAGTTGAATTTATGATTCAGGCATCGCAAAATTTGCCGATTGATGTTCATTTTATGATGCCGTCATGTGTGCCTGCCACAGAAATTGACGAGAGCGGTGCGGAGCTTGACTGCAAGGATATTGACTTGTACTTGGATAATAATAAAAAGGTACTCGGACTTGCAGAGATGATGAACTATGTCGGTGTTATCAACGGCGATAAAAATGTGCTTTCAAAAATTGTCACCTCTCAGGCTCATCACAAGAAAATTGACGGCCACGCTCCTGAGCTTTCGGGCAATGACCTCAACGCATACATTGCCGCAGGAGTGTATTCCGACCACGAGTGTTCCACCTTTGAAAATGCCCTTGAAAAGCTGAGAAAAGGTCAGTTTATTATGATAAGAGAGGGTACTGCCGCTCATAATCTCAAGGCACTTATGCCGCTTTTGACTCAGCAGTATTACTCAAGGTGTATGTTTGCAACAGATGATAAGCATCCAAGTGATTTGCTTTACGGCGGTCATATTGACTACATCGTAAAACAGGCGCTGAAAAACGGTGCAGATCCGATTGTTGCCCTCAAAACAGCAACCCACCATGCCGCAAGATACTTTTTGCTCAATAATAAAGGTGCGATTGCTTCGGGTTATCTTGCCGATATTGTTGTTGTCGATAATCTTGAAGATTTCAATGTTGAAACTGTTTTCAAGCGTGGCAAGCTTGTTTTTGACGGCGAAGTTAAGGACTTTTCTGCTCCCACAGTTGATGAAAAGCTTGCCGAAAAATGCTTTGACACTTTTCATCTTGACAGCGTAACGCCGAGCAGTTTCAAGGTTGACGGAAAACTCGGGCTTATCGGTCTTGTCGGCGGTGAATTGCTCACACGCAATCTCGGCACAGCAGATAAAATTGATGTGGAAAACGATATTCTGAAAATTGCCTGCATTGAGCGTCACAAAGGCACAAACCATATCGGTGTCGGCTATGTTAAAGGCTATTCGCTGAAATCGGGTGCAGTCGCAACCTCGGTTGCCCACGATTCGCACAACATTATCACAGTCGGCTGTAATGATGATGATATAGCCGTTGCCGTGAACGCAATCAAGGACAGCAAGGGCGGTATCGCAGTTGTTGAAAACGGCAAAATCAAGGCTCTGCTCGAACTCCCGATTGCAGGCTTGATGTCCGATGAACCGCTGACAACCGTAAACGAAAAGCTTGAAAATGCAAAGTCATCTGCATATGAACTCGGTGCGGATAAAAGCATTGATCCGTTTATGACTCTCTCGTTTCTAAGCCTGCCCGTTATCCCAAGCTTGAGAATAACCACCAAAGGTGTGTTTGATGCGGAAAATTGGAAAATGCTCTGATGTGCGGAAGCTTTTAATAATACAATAAAATATCAAATAATTTAAGCAGGAAAACAAAATGCGTATTTGTCACTTTGTTTTCCTGTTTTATTTTGTAAAAGGGCTATAGTCATTTTACAGTCACTTTGCATTTGTATAATTTGAATATAAAAGAAATTGGTTGATTTAAAGCATATAGCAATACAATATTAAATAATAGCCATTGTGCAATATCTGTCTCTTATACACATCTGACGCTGCCGACGAAGGCT
>ERZ1027010.907-NODE-907-length-11442-cov-4.584965_pt1 | contig 11442 bp, 8 predicted proteins | sample MGYA00519448_ERZ1027010 | MGnify/ENA primary metagenome ERZ1027010 (study PRJEB26926, sample SAMN06164694) | human gut metagenome | biome: ENVO:00009003; feature: ENVO:2100002; material: ENVO:00002003 | host: Homo sapiens | place: USA | collected 2012 ... | reverse complement strand
CTACACCTAAGCCTTCGTCGGCAGCGTCAGATGTGTATAAGAGACAGGTACTGCTCCAGCGTAGCGGCGGCGGCAAAGGGGTTGCCGGACAGGCAGAACACCAGCTTGCCGCCCAGTGTTGCCGCCAGCATGGGGCTGCCGGGCTTCTGGGCTACGCCCTCCACCACCAGCTGTGCGCCCAGCTTTTCCAGCACAAGGGGCAGATAATCCTTCTGCCCTACGGAGACGCCACCGCTGGTGATGACGGCATCGCAGCGGGTCAGCAGCTCCTGCATTTTACCGGTGATGACCTCCGGGTCATCGGAGCACTGCTGCCGCTCCACGGCAAAGCCCAGCTGACGCAGCCGGGCTGCGTTCTGGATGCCGTTGGCATCGTAAATTTTACCGGGTGCCCACGGTGCGCCGGGTTCCAGCAGTTCGCTGCCGGTGGAAAGGATGCCCACGGTCAGCGGTCGGCAGACTGTTACCTCGGCGTAGCCCTGCCCGGCCAGCACACCCAGATGGGCGGGGGTAAGTACCGTCCCGGCGGGCGCAATGACCGCGCCTGCGGCCACATCTTCCCCCCGGAACACGACGTTTTGCAGCGGTTTTACGGCAGCATAGAGCTGCACGGTCTCTTCGCCGCTGTCGGTCAGCTCCTGCATCAGGACGCAGTCTGCACCCTCCGGCAGGGGGGCTCCGGTCATGATGCGGGCGGCACAGCCTGCGGGCAGCGCCGCAGCCGGGGCATCGCCCGCGTAAAGCTTCATCACCACCGGCAGTGTGACCGGGGTCTCCCGGCTTGCACCGGCAGTATCCGCGCTGTGCAGGGCGTAGCCGTCCAGCGGGCTGCGGTCAAAGGGGGGCTGGTCCATCCGGGCGCAGAGGTCGGCGGCAGCAATGCGCCCGCAGGCGGCTTCCAGCGGGATGGTCTCCGGGGACGGAGAAGGCAGAAGAGCTGCCGCGTCCAGCACGCTGCGCAGCGCCTTGACGGGAGAGCAGAAAGGCTGGTTCATTATAACTTCCTCCATAGACCCGCCGCTCTCCCCTTCTGCTATGGCTCAGACAGGGACACCGGCGGGGGGATTCTTTTTTCAAAAAAGGCAGGTGAAAAAGAAGCGGAGACGTCTTGACCGGAAAATCAAAACGCCTCCGCAGAATATCCCCACAAAACCGGCGGCAGCAGTTTGCAGTCTGCTACGCCGGTGGCAGCCTTTGGCTATGCGCCGCCCTTGCAGCGGCAGCACACAGCCAAAAAGCACCTGTGAAGATGGGAGGAGTTCTTTTTTTCAAATTGCAGCGTTTCTTCTGCGGGAAGGCGGTGGGGTTTCCCCCGCCACCCTTGAATGCCCGCCCTTGCGGGTGCAGCATTGCGGCGCGGTGTCCTGCTCTTTGTGAGAGTTTAGACACCTTTGCTCAAAGAAGCTCTTATACCCTGATTCAATTGTAGTTTATGGTTTAATCGCAGAAATCGTCCACGTCGCTGATAGCCTTGGCGTAGCGGCGGGTGAGGTGCTGGGTGGAGAAGAGGAACCGCTCGTTCTGGTTGTTGGTCAGCTCCTCGATATCGGCATAGGCGGGGTTCTCCTGCATGGCCTTCCATGTCTGCTCGATGACCTCCGGCGCAAGGCCGTAGGGAGAGCGCTGGAAGTACTTGAGCGGAGTGGCGCTGGGGTAGATGCGGGCGTTGAACCGCACCATCTCGGCGAACATCACACACAGATCCTTGTCCTCGATGAGCTGCGCGATCATGGCGTAGTTATCGCTCATGTTGGCATTGGAATAGTAGTAGGTGTCCTTTGCACCCGCGCGGGTGACGATATCGGTGCACTGGGGGTCTGCGGGCATCTGCGCCAGCAGCTCATCGGCGTTTTCCACTTCCTCCAGCAGCAAAGCGTGGGGGGTAATCAGCGCAGCCGCAGAGCGGGCACGGATGTAACCGGCCAGCTCCTGTGCAGGGGTCAGCTCCGGCAGCTCCGGGGCGGTCTTGGTGGGCTGATCCGCAAAGGGATCGTTTTCTGCCTCCGGTTCACCGGCCAGAAAATCCAGCAGCTCCGGCTTTGCAGCATTGGGCTGCGCAGCTTCGGCGGCTTCGGGTGCGGCCTCGGCGGCCTGCTTTGCGGCAAGCTCGGCGGTCTCCCGCTCCACTGCGGCGATCACATCTTCACCGGTCTTGGCGGCGCTGCCGTCAAAGCTGCTGCCCGTTTCCTTCAGGCGGCGGGCCGTCTCGCTGGCGGCATCGATGTCGAACACCTCTGCCTTGGGCTTTTTCTTGGCGGCCAGTTCTGCCTTTTGCAGTTCCAGAACGGCCTGCTCCGGGTCTACGCTGCCATCCACCGTGGTGGTGTAGCCAGGTTTACGTCTGCCAAACAACATGACGGTCTTTCCTCTTTCTATGGGATTTATTCAGCTGCTGCGGTGTTCTGGGCGTAGATGCCGCGCTTTTCCAGATCATCGGCCATGTCAGCCAGATCATACTTCTCCAGCGTCTCGCGGGTGGGCACACCGGTGGTGCGGTCCCAGCCGAAGATGTCGTAGAACAGATCCTTTGCCTTCTCCATGTCGGCACGATCCAGCTTGGTGGTGCCTTCCTCAAATGCCTTGAAGTCGGGGTCCTTATCAAACACCCAATCGCAGATGGCGTCGTGCTCCTGACGCAGGTTTGCGCTGCCGCAGTTCTGCTGGAAGCTGATGGCGGTCATCGCGCGCAGCATCTGGGTGATGCGGGCACCGTCCTCCTGCAGATCGGCCTGGGTATAGGTCTCGCCGGTAACAGCAGTCATAAAGTCTGCCTGCAGGTCCAGATCGCCGTGGTAGTCGCGCTCCTTGGAGGGAGACTGGGTCATGGGCCACATCCAGTTGCACAGGGTGGCGGAGTCGTGGAAGTTCTTATCGTTGACGCAGTAGGCAGCCAGCTTTGCCTTGTTCTCGTTGATGGGAGTGTAGGCCTTGGCCTTATCATAGCAGCCCTCGCCGAAGAAGTCCTCCATGACCTTCTTGGTCACTTCATAGGGAGCACCGGAACCGGTCTCGCAGACAATCTCGTGGATCATGCAGTCGCGGTTGTAGACGAGGTTGTACAGCATACCAACCTGCCATGCCTCAGCAGGGCCGTGGTGGTTGGGGAAGCCGTTGTAGATCAGGTTGGAGTTGGTAGCGCCGTCGTCGCGGTCCAGCCAGCTCTTGGGCAGGCCGAACTTTTCCATCATGGCCAGCGTGCCCTTGGCGATAACGGACAGGTCGCCCTCGCCGTAAGCCATGCGGCGGATCAGCTCGACCTCCCAGCGGGGATCGCCGGCCTTCTCCCACTCCCAGGGCAGAGAGTCGTACTCGGCCTCGCTGATGTACTTGGTGGCCTCCTCGCGCGGCATCCGCAGGATCCACAGCAGGTCGCGGTTCAGGTTGCCGTAGTTGTCCCACAGACCCATATCGTCCACTGCATGAGACCATGCCAGATTGATGACCATGGTGCCATCGCCCTCGTACTTGAAGTCGTGCACGCCATCCGGGTAGACGCGGGTGCCGTACAGCACGGGCATGCAGGTGTTGGAGTTGTGGGTGGGCAGATCGTAATCTGCCAGCGGATCCACATCATACTCGGTGTAGCAGCGGATGGGGCAGGAGGAGCAGCCGCCGTTCTTCACGGTGTACTCGGCAGCCGGAGCGCCGAAATCGAAGTAGCCCTTGAAGCAGCGCAGAGCCACCTTGTTGATATCGTTGTAGGGCTGCTCGCCGGTATCCACGGGGCCGCCGGGAGCCTTTTTCCACATACGGCCGGGAGCGCCGGACCAGCGGTTCTTGCCGGAGGTGGCGCTGTACTCTGCCCAGCTCTGGGGCTGTGCGGGCACGTTGTGGTTGTTGTTGCCGCCGATCAGGTTGCCCATCATGTAGTTGGAGAGCTCCAGCACCTTCTTGGGGTCAGCGACCTTGACACTGCCGGTGCCGCGGATGGCCAAACCCTTCAGTTTCTTGTTGCCCATGGCAGCGCCCAGACCGGCACCGCCGGAGTTGCCGAAGCTGGTGTTCAGGGTGGAGTAGTCCACCAGATTCTCACCGGCAGGGCCGATGGAAGCGGTCTCGAACTCGCGGCCGTTCTGCTCTACCATCCACTTGTTGGCAGCAAAGGTACCCTTGCCCCAGATCTCGGTTGCGTCCTCCAGAGAGACATTGCCGTCCTCGATGCGCAGGTAGACGGGCTTTTCGGAGATGCCGCTGACCACGATGCCATCGTAACCGGCATACTTCAGCATGGAGCCGATGTGGCCGCCCATGTGTGCATCGATAATAGAGTGACCCTTGGACCAGGTAGAGCGGAAGGTCACGTTCATACGGCCGGAGCAGGGCACGCCTGCGCCGGTCAGGGGGCCGACACCGAAGATGACCAGAGCCTTCTCATCATAGGGGTCCAGCTCCATGGGAGCTTCCTCATACATAATGCGGTAGGCCATGCCCATACCGCCGATATACTTATGGTACTTTTCGTCATCCTGCGTGGTGATCTCGCCGGTGGTCAGGTTGACGCGCAGGATCTTGCCTGCCCAGCCATAACTTTCAGCCATTGTAGTTCCTCCTTACAGATCCAAGTATGCAGCCTGTGCTGCGCTGGTAACGGCATCCCAATCCACGATGGACAATGCGCCGGACGGGCAGCCTGCCACGCAGGCACCGCAGGCGATGCACTTGGAGGACTTGCCGGTCTCGGGGTTGACGGTGGGCATGTGCCAGGGGCAGGCCTCCACGCAGGCACCGCAGCCGATGCACTTGTCGGTATCCACTACGCGGATGCCGCGGCTGTCGGTGGTGATAGCCTTCTGCGGGCAGGCGTTGCCGCAGGCGGGGTCCTCGCACTGGCGGCAGGTGTCCGGGAAGTAGACAAAGCAGTTATCGGTGCCGGACAGCAGGCCGTTGCCTGCGCCGTCCAGATTCAGACGGCGCTGGATCTTGACGCGGCTGATATAAGAGGAGCACACGCCATCGTTGGTCAGGGTGCAGTTGATCTCGCAGCGCTGGCAGCCGGTGCACAGGTCTGCGTTGACCACCAGCAGGCCCTGCGGCAGTGCCCAAGTGGCCACTGCGCCGGAGTCCACCTGCTGCTGAGAGCAGCCGAACAGGGACAGCATGGAAGCGGACAGGGTGAGCCCTGCAAGGCTCTTGCCCGAGATCTTCATGAATTGACGGCGGGTCATGTCAGCCGTCAGGAAATCAGTTTTTGCCATAGGTTCCATTCCTCCGTTGAGGTCACTCTGCGCAGAGTACCCCGGTCACATAGAAATACGAGTTGTTGACGATGGTCGTCACAGCCGAAGAGGTGATGGTCGCGCCGGAAAGGGCGTCCACCTCGGTCAGGTCTGCGCTGACGGCACCGGACGCATTGCCGGCGGTGGTCAAGCTGGCCTGCTCCAGACGCGCCTTGGACTGCTCTTCTGCCGAGAGATCCGCAAAGGGGATCGCCATCGGCTCACCGTCCAGTGCGCTCTTGCTGAGCATGGCTGCGTACAGCTTGCGCCGTGCCACGGCCTCTGCGCTGGAATCCAGCGGCGGAGCCAGCTCATCGCCCAGTGCCTCGCCCTTCAACGCCGAGAAGGTAAGCCCCGCAGCATACATCTTGCGGGTAGCCTCGGCCTCGGGAGAGGTATCGAAGGTGCGCCACTGTGCGGGGTCAAAATCCCCGGCAGCAGCGGGCTGCTCCTCCGCTGCACCGGCAGCGGCATAGGCGGCACCGGTAACGGGGTCCGTTACGGTGTAGCTTTTGCCCGCCAGCGTGAAGGGAGCTGCGCCCTGATACTGGGACGTGAACTCCGGATTGACGCACTGGCCGCCAAGGCTTTCCGTTTCGTCCTGAGAGAGGATCTCTACTGCGGAAACATTGCCCTCGGCGTCAATGGTCACGGCAGCCTGCACATCGCTCTGGAAGCCCTTCTGAGAGCCCTCCACGCGGTAGCTGCCATCGTCGAGCTGGTACACTGCGCTGATGCCGTAGGCGGCTGCATCCGCCTCCGACACCGGCAGCAGGGTACCGGCAACCGTGGTGCGTGCGCTTTGCAAGGTGGTCAGACCGACCGCCAAGGCGATGGTCGCAACGCCCATGGCTGCATAGCCCGGCAGCCGCTTGCGCCACAGCGGTACGGGCGCAAACGGGTTGGTTGCCTGCTTCATGTTATCACCTGCCTGTTTTTTATTTTGCCGGGTAACCCCGGACAACAATTGAGGCCGCTCTGGCTGCTGCAACAGCGGAGCGGTCTCTTCGATAATATATTAACATGCGTGCGCGGAGTATGTCAACAGAAACAGACAGGCTTTTCCGTTTTGTAACTATTGTTTTTGTAATATTTGCTTAAACTTTAGGGAATTTGCGTCCGCACACCAGCTGCAGGCCGTATTCCGCAGCAAGTTCTGCGGATTGCACGGTGGGCATGCTTTTGCTTACCAGCACCGGCACCCCGGCGCGGATGGCCTTGCGCACCATATCCAGCGGCACTCGGCCGCTGGTGTACAGCACGCATTCTGCCAACGGCAGCCCTGCCAGCACCGCGCAGCCCACCGCCTTATCCAGCGCGTTGTGCCGCCCCAGATCCTCACAGGCAAAAACAATTTCCCCTTTGTGCAGCACAAAGCAGCTGTGCACCGCCCGGGTGGCGCGGTACAGCGGCAGCCCGGCGTGCATGGCGGCGGTCAGGCGCTCCACCCATTCCGACTGCAAGGCCAGCCCCGGCACAGGGCGCAGGGGCTGCAGTTCCACCGGGCTGCCCAGCGCGATATTATCGGTGCAGCAGCTGGCCACCTCCTGCGCGGCGGCGCGGCGGGTAGGCAGCGGGTGGCGCAGATATACCTGCACCTTTGCGCCCTCGGCACAGACGGCGATCTGCTCCACCTCGTCCGCAGACGCGATCCATCCTTCGGTGAGCAGCCGCCCCAAGGCCAGCTGCGGCAGCAGCGCCGGGGTGCATACCACCCGGAAGGCGGGCTGCTCGTTGACATAAATGGCGGCGGCGTGCTCTGCCGGTATGGTGGCTTCGGTGCCGTCCGGCAGGCGCAGGCTGGCAAAGGCCGTCTGCGCGCCAAAGCGGTCGGTGATCTGCAAAGAGGGTGTACTGCGTTTTTCCATAAAGTTTCCTTATATTATAAATGCAATGCTGTGTGTCAGACGGACAGTATCAACATACCGGTTCTGTGTCAAAAAGTCAAGAGCTATCTTGCCGTAAAAACACAACGCCGGACAGCCCGCAGACTGTCCGGCATTGCGATCAAAACGTCAGATTTACAGTTTGCCCTCTCAGGCATCGCTCTCAGAACACCGCCGGGACGATCCGCTGGGCATCCACATCCACGATACCGTAGGTGTTCAGCCGCAGCTTCGGGATGACCGGCAGGCTTACAAAAGCAAGGGTCATAAAAGCGTCGATGTCCTCCGAGATGCCGTGGGCTTTCAGTGCCGCCTTGAGCGCCTGCAGCTTTTCCTCCACGGATTCGGCGCTCTCGGTGCTCATAAGCCCTGCCACCGGCAGCGGCAGCTCCCCTACCACCTGTCCGTTCAGTGCAAAGGCAAGGCCGCCCTTATTTTTGCGCACCGTGTTGCCCGCCAGCACCATGTCGGCATCGTTGGTGCCCGCCACGATGAGGTTGTGGGAGTCGTGGGCAATGCTGGAAGCCACCGCGCCGCATTGCAGGCCGTAGTTGCCCAAAAAGCCCAAGCCCACATGGCCGGAACGGTGATGCCGCTCGAACACCGCCAGCTTGACGATTTTCTGCGCCACGTCCACGCCGGGCGCTGTGCCCGGATGCTGGCAGAACGGAACGATTTTTTCAGTGGTCAGCAGGGCGTGCGGGGTCAGACAGATCACTCGCTGCCGGGTGCCGGTCTGCTTCAGCTGCAATTGCTCCGGGGTGATCTCATCCATGTTGAAGGAATCGAACACCCGCGCAAAGCGTGCCTTGTCCACAGTAAGGGCGGCGGGGTGCAGCATTCTGCCCTGCTGCGCCACCAGTTTGCCCTTTTTATACACCTGCTCCACCGTGAACTGTTCCAGATCCGACAGCACGATCAAATCGGCGGTATAGCCCGGGGCTACCGCGCCGCTGTGCGCAAGACCGAAGTACTGACACGGGACAAGGGTGCCCATCCGCACTGCCACCACCGGGTCTACCCCGGCGGCAATGGCCTTGCGGATGATATAGTCGATATGCCCGCCCTGCAACAGGTCTCCGGGGTGCTTATCGTCGGTCACCAGCATACAGCGGCTGCAATAGGGCTCCCGGAACAGGGGCAGCAGGCTTTCCATGTTCTGGGCTGCGGTACCCTCCCGCACCATGATGTATTGCCCGCGCCGCAGCTTTTCCATGGCTTCATGGATGTCCGAGCACTCATGGTCGGACTGCACCCCGGCGGCGATATAGGCGTTCAGCTCCTCCCCGCTGAGGAAGGGGGCGTGCCCGTCGATGCGTTTACCCGCAGCGGTGCAGTCACAGATCTTTTGCAGGATCTTTTCGTCCGCGCGCACTGTGCCGTAGGAGTTCATCAGTTCAGCCAGCCCCAGTACCCGGGGCTGCTGATAGTAGGGGCGCAGCTGCTCCGCTTCCAGCACCGCGCCGGACTCGTCCAGCCCGGTGGCAGGCACGCAGGAGGGCAGCATGAAGTAGACCGAAAGCGCCAGATCTTTTGTAGTCTCCAGCATAAAGTCCAGCCCTGCCGTACCGGCTACATTGGAGATCTCGTGCGGGTCGGTGACCACCGCCGTGGTGCCGTGGGGCAGCACCGCCTGTTCAAAGGCCGGGCCGCAGAGCATGGAGCTTTCAATGTGGATGTGCCCATCCACAAGCCCCGGGCAGACATACTTGCCCTGCAAGTCCAGCTCGGTCTCGCCGGTATAGTGTCCCACGCCAAGGATGACCCCCTGACGGATGGCTACATCGGCCTGCTCAATCTCGTTTGTGAACACGTTGATGACCCGGGCGTTTTTCAGCACAAGCTCTGCCCGCACGTCACCCTTTGCTGTCAGGATCTGCTGCTTCAAGGTTTCCATTTTCATAAGGGCCCCCTTATCCTGTTTTCCTGTAAAAAGCTTCTATATGAAGGCTTCCCCCGGTCGGAGGAAACTGTCACCGAAGGTGACTGATGAGGGCGCAGGTAAGCAGCAGCTTACGGGTAATTCCCCCTCATCCGTCATTGCTGACGCAATGCCACCTTCCCCCAAGGGGGAAGGCTTTTGCTCTGGGGCAAGCTGCAAAAGTGGATCGTTGTGAGCTGCATCCACGAAATCGTACCGTTTACATGGCGATCCAGCCCAAGGCGTTTGCCACCGAGCTTGCCAGAATGATAGCTGCAAAAATGGGGCACAGCCAGCGGATCATAAAATTGAACACCGGCTTGCGGCGGAACCGCTGACCGTCCTGCTCCACCTCCTGCGCGATCTGTTCCACGCCGATGACGCGGGACACCAGCAGGCAGGTGGCAATGGCGGCAATGGGCATCATGACCGAGTTGGTCAAAAAGTCGAAGAAGTCCAAAAACTGCATCCCAAACACGGTCACCCCGGCCAGCGGGCCGTAGCCCAGTGCCGACAGGCTGCCCAGTGCCACCATGATGGCGCCGATGAGCACAGTGGAGCGGGTGCGGTCCCAGCCCAGCTCGTCCTCAAAGGTGGAGACAGCGCTCTCGGTCAGGGCGATGGAGCTGGTAATGGCTGCAAACAGCACCAGCACAAAGAACAGCACACCCACAGCGGTGCCCAGACCCATGCTGGCAAACACCTTGGGGATGGTGATGAACATCAGCGCAGGACCGGCCTGCAGGGTGTCCGGGTCGCCGCCGGAAAAGGCGAACACCGCCGGGATGATCATCAGACCCGCCATGATGGCAATGGCGGTATCAAACACCTCCACGTTCTCGGTGGACTCCTCGATAGAGACATCCTTCTTCATATAGGAGCCGAAGGTGACCAGAATGCCCATGGCAATGGACAGAGAATAGAACATCTGCCCCATGGCGGTGACCACGGTCATCCAAGAGAAGTTTTTGGGGTTGGGCACCAGAAAATACTTCACACCCGCCAGTGCACCGGGACGGGTGACAGAGTAGCCCGCAATGACCAGCGACAGCACCACCAGCACCGGCATCATCACCTTGGAGACGCGCTCTACGCCGTTGCGCACACCGGCAAAGATAATGCCCAGCGTGAACAGGCTGAACAGCAAAAAGGCTAGTTCTGCCTGCAAGCCGTTGGTGATAAAGCCGGAGAAGTAGCCGTCTGCTGCCAGATTACTGCCGCGGCCGCACAGATACTCGGCCAGATAGTGGATGACCCAGCCGCCGATGACCGAATAATACGGCACGATCAAAATGGGGATGATGGCGTTGATCCAACCACCGAACCGGATTCCCTTGCCCTTACCGAAGTGGGCGTAGGCGCTGACCGGGCTTTTGTGGGTCATACGGCCCAGCGCGGTCTCGGCCACGATCATGGTATAGCCAAAGGTGACTGCCAGCAGAATGTATACCAGCAGAAAAATGCCGCCGCCGTATTTGGCTGCCAGATACGGGAAGCGCCAGATGTTGCCCAGACCCACCGAAGCGCCTGCGGCAGACAGCACGAACCCGATCTTACCGGAGAATGCGCTGCGCTTGTGTTGTTGTTCCATGTTGTTGTTCCTCTTTTCCTATCTGCTATAAAAATTAAGCAGAACAAGTGTACCACAACTGCGTACAACTGGCAAGCAATAACACCCCGGTCAGCGCCATCAGGCGCTGACCGGGGTGTTTACCAGTTTCTTTTTTATTTTTACAGCTTATGGTACTTGCGATCCTCTTCCTCGTAGACGGGGTCGCAGGTCAGGTACATGCCCAGACGGTTCAGGGTGCTGCTGTCCACGCTGGAAAGCAGAACGGTGGAGTGCACATCGCAGCCCTTGAGGTTGGGCAGCTGGTGCATGGCTGCTGCGGCAAGCTCGCTGGAAGCGGCAGAGCTGGACAGGGCGATCAGGATCTCGTCGGTATGCAGACGGGGGTTCTTGCCACCCAGATAGTTGGTCTTGAGGGTCTGGATGGGCTCGATGGCAGCGGCGCTGACCAGATCCGTCTCCTGCGGGATGCCCGCCAGATACTTGAGCGCGTTGATCAGGGCGCTTGCGGTAGCGCCCAGCAGCGGGCCGGTCTTGCCGGTGATGACAGTGCCGTCGCTCAGTTCAATGGCAGCAGCCGGTGCGCCGCCGGTAGCCTCGCTGCGGGCGTGTGCCTGCTTTTCCACTTCCCGGGCCCCCATGGTCAGCCCGGCCTGATTCATCAGCAGCTCCAGCTTGTAGCGCTCGCTCTCCTTGGCGGTGCCGGTGATCTTCTGCTCGCACAGGCACTTGTAGTACCGGCGCACGATCTCCTTGCGGGAGGCCTCGCAGCAGACTGCGTCGTCCACGATGCAGTTGCCGGCCATGTTCACGCCCATGTCCGTGGGAGGCTTATAGGGGCTCTGGCCT
>ERZ1027010.893-NODE-893-length-11542-cov-4.649169_pt1 | contig 11542 bp, 10 predicted proteins | sample MGYA00519448_ERZ1027010 | MGnify/ENA primary metagenome ERZ1027010 (study PRJEB26926, sample SAMN06164694) | human gut metagenome | biome: ENVO:00009003; feature: ENVO:2100002; material: ENVO:00002003 | host: Homo sapiens | place: USA | collected 2012 ... | reverse complement strand
CCGCGTGGCGCGCGGTCGCCTTGCCCTTGACCGAGCCGGCGAGCTGGATGGCCCCGCCGTACAGCAGCAGCTTTTCCGTGAGCGTCGTCTTGCCGGCGTCCGGGTGCGAGATGATCGCAAACGTCCGGCGGCGCTCGATTTCCTGTTTCAGATCCATAGTCCGCTCCTCTGTTGTTCTTTCGAATATCAAACTTAGATAGTATACCCGATTTTCCCCGCGAGTGCAACAAAAACCTGCCCGTCAGGCCGTCTGCTCGCGCAGATAGAGCGTGAGCGTGGCGAGGAAGATGTCCCTGGCGTCATAGCGCGGCGTGAGCGGGGCGAGCTGCGTGAAGAAATGCTCGCTGCCCAGCGACGCGCACAGCGCGTGCGCGCGCTCGAGCGCCGGGGTGTCCTCGTCCTCCGTCAGACGCATGGCCAGCTCCGGCAGCAGGAGCTTGAGATCGTAGATCTCCCCGCGCGGGTAGGCATACGCCTCGAGCACGCACTCCGCGCCCGCGAGCGCGCAGGCCGTCAGGTCGCTGTGCTGGTCGCTGAGGACGCGGTCGGTCAGCGGCGTGTCGCTGCGGAAAAAGTCCAGCATGGAGTCCGGCGGCGTCAGCTCCCGGCGCAGCAGCCAGAGCAGATAGTCGCGCGCGACGCCCTCGATCAGCGTCTGCCCGTCGGGTTCGGCGCCGTGGACGAGCAGCACGGCCGCCACCTCCTTGAGCGCGGCGACTGCGACGACATTGCGGTGCACCTGCAAGGTGATCCAGACCGTATCCGCCTCGGCATTGCCCATCACGTCGCTCAGCAGGTCGGAGGTGTAACCCCCGCGCACCTCGCGCTCCATATCCTCTGCCGGGCTGAGTACCCGCAGGTCGAGTTTGTCGATCAGTTCGTTCAGTTTCATCGGTTTATCCTTGTTTTTTCGGGTCGCGGCGAAAACGCTCGCAACCCCATACCCTTTCCAGTCGGTTCATCGCATCGCCGCCGCCGTCCGGCTCCGAGGCGATGTGCGCGAAGATACAATCCGAAGCGAGCGCCTCGCCCCGCACGATGTCGTGCGAGAGGCTTTCGCAGGTCGGCGAGCCGCATGCCCCGCAATCGAGACCCGGCAACGACTGCCGGATTCTCTGCGCGGCGTCCATGCTCCGCAACACCTCCTCGATACCCCCATTGTAGAGCAGTTTGGTCATCGGCCGTACCTTTCCCACCCGCATGTTGCCGCGCATGGCGAGCCGTTCTTCGGGAGTGGTCGTCTCGTCCGTGCCGTCGGGATGCGACAGCAGGCGGCTGCGCAGACGTTGCTCGGCCAGAAAGCGGTTTACCGGGGTCAGCGAGCCGCCCATGCAACCCCGGTTGCAAGCTCTCAGTTCCAGGAAATCGACCTCGTGCAGTTCGCCCGTGGCCTCCGTGCGCTCGAGAAAATCTTTGACGTTGTCGATCCCGTCCACGGCCAGGCAGCGGCCGCCGAAAGCCGACGCCTCGCCCGAGGTGAGGCTCCAGGCCATGTCGCGGCGCGACACGCATGAAAGGATTTCGTCCCCTGCTCCCGGCGCGAGCGCTCTGCGGCCACTGCCCAGGATGCGGCACACCCTATTGTAAAGCGAATCGAGGTTGAGCATACCGTCTACCAGCCGTGTGCCGTCGCGGTCCTCCTTGCCCGTTGCGACTTTGGCGGCGCAGGGCGTGACATAGAAAATACCGATTTCGGCGGCTGCGTACCCTTCGGCGAGCAGCCGACGGCGAGAGAGGATGGCGGTCGTCTCGACCGGGGTGCGCAGGGTCATGATGCGATCCACCAGGTCGGGGAATTTGGTCTGGATAAGCCGCACCACTGCCGGGCACAGCGAGCTCACGAGCGGCTTGTCCGCATTGGCCGCAATTTCGGCGGCCATCCGTTCCCGGATGATGCCGACGCTCATTTCGACCGGAAAGGCGTGGGTGAATCCCAGCGCCCGGAGCGCTGCCATGATCTCCGCCTCGGAGTAGGTCTCGGGAAACTGCCCCAGGAAAGCCGCCGGGAAAATCACGGCGCGGCAGGCGAAGTCGAAAATCCGGTCGAAGTCGTCCTGCTGAACGTATATGGCCCCGACGGGGCATACTTTCAGGCACTCGCCGCAGTCCACGCACCAGTCCTTGCGCAGCGAGGCACGGCCGCTGCGGATGCGCAGCGCCTTGGTCGGACAGCGGCGGATGCAGTGCGCACAGCCCACACAGGCCTCGGTATCGACCGTGAGCGAATGGCGGAACGCTTCGCAGGCAGTCATTGCGCGCCCCCTTTCCCATCCGCAAAAAACGTGGTCATCGTGATGGTGGTTCCCTGGCCCACGACGCTGCTTATGTCCAGTTCATCGACGTTCTTCTTCATGTTCGGCAACCCCATGCCCGCGCCGAAACCCATCTCGCGCACCCGTTCCGAAGCGGTCGAATACCCCTCCTGCATCGCCTGTGCAATATCGGGAATTCCGGGCCCCTCGTCCTCCAGCCTGACCACGATGCGGTCGGGTTCGATACGGATGTCGGCCATGCCCCGGCAGGCATGGGCCACGACATTGACTTCGGCTTCGTAGAGGGCGATCACGATGCGTTTGATGGTCTGCGGATCGAGCGAGAGCTGCTTGAGCACCCGTTTGATCTGGCTCGAAACGTATCCTGCGCGGGTGAAATCCCCGCCTTCGATCTGGTATGTCAGGTTCATCGTTCTGCGGTTGAAGGGGTTAAACGGAGCGCATCGCGCGCCTGCTCAGAAAATCGGCTCGATGCCGGCCCGTGCGAGCTGACCCACGGCCCGAAACATCGAGTAGGGCGATTCGAGCAGTACGATGCCGTTCTGTTCGGCCAGCGCGATCATTTCGGGAGTCGCCTTTTTGTCGCGCACGAAGAGGATGCTCTTCAGATCGGAAATTTCGGCTGTGCGGATTGTCTGGATGTTGCACAGTCCCGTCACAAGCAGCAGCTCGTCGGTCTCGATCTTCAGCACGTCGCTCATCAGGTCGGCCGCAAAGCCGTAGCGTATCTCCTGCGGCGCGTCGGCATCGCCGCAGGAACATGCCGCCGCAGTAAGCTCCATGATGCGTTTTATCTTCATAAGGGTCGTTTTTGATGCGTTTGCAGCCGGCACGTCCGGCCCGGACGGGAAAATTACGAAAATTCAGGGGAAATCACAAATCCATTCTCTTGCCGGGATAGACGACGCGGTCGAGTATGCCCGTGAGTGCGGCGATCGCGATGCCGTAATTCGTCACGGGCACCCCCTGCGCTGCCGCTCTGCCGACACGCGCGAGCACATGGCGACGGTTGAACATGCAGCCGCCGCAATGGATCACCAGATCGTAAGGGGTCAAGTCCTCGGGAAAGTCCCCTCCGGCCACCGTGTCGATCCGCAGCTCCGCTCCGGCTTTGGCCCGCAGCAGGCGCGGAAGCTTCACCCGTCCGATGTCCTCCCTGGCGGGTGCATGCGTACAGGCCTCCGCGATGAGTACGCGCGACATGTTGTCGAGAGCATCGATCGCGGCGGCCCCTTCGACGAAGAGGCCGATATCCCCCTTGTACCCGGCGAAGAGCACCGAAAAAGAGGTCAGCAGGCTTCCGGCCGGGGTCATGGCGCTTACGGCCGCAAAAGCCTGTGAGTCGGTGACCACGAGTTTGGGCGGCGCGCTCAGGCTGCGCAGGCATCGCTGCATGCCGTCGGGGGTGCAGCAGACGGCCATGCACCCCTTGTCGAGCAGTTCGCGCAGGGTTTGCACCTGCGGCAGAATCAGCCGCCCCTTCGGAGCTGCGCTGTCCTGCGGCATGACGAGCAGCACCACATCCCCTTCGGTCACAAGATCGCCCGTGATCGTGGCATCGGCCCCCTCGCCGACCGCGGCGGCCACCGCAGCCCGAAGCGATGCGATTCCCGCTCCGGTTCTTGCGCTGACGGCGACCGGCTGCACGCCGAGCTCCCGGGCGACCGAGGCGACAGCGCCCGGCACGTCCCGAATCCGGTCGCACCGTCCGAGAACCGCGACAACGGGAACGCCCCGTTCCCGGAAACGGGCGGCCCACTCCGCTTCGAGTCCGCAGTCCGCATCGGAGCAGACGATTAGGGCCACGTCGCACCGCTCGGCGGCACGCACGGTTTGTGCGAGGCGGAGCGCGCCCAGTTCGCTGTCGTCGTCGAATCCGGCTGTATCGGTCACGACGGCGGCGCCGATCCCGGGCCACTCCATCGACTTGACGACCGGGTCGGTCGTCGTGCCGGGGGTTTGCGAAACGAGCGCGGTTTGCTGTTCCGCAAGGGCATTGAGCAGCGAAGACTTGCCGCTGTTGCAACGTCCGAAGATGCCGATATGGAGCCGGTTGGCGGATGGCGTGGTTTCCATGGCGCAGGGTTTAGAATCTGAAGTCGCGTCCGCCGTCGCCGATCTTCCCGAGGTATTCGCGGAGCCGTGCCCGTACCCTGACGTCGGGTACGCACTCGGCCTGTTCCGCGATCATCCGTTCGCCTTTGGCGCGGGTTTCGGGCGAGGCGTAGTCGGCGAGGTATTCGCTGAGCGTCAGCAGGGCGTTGGGACCGCAGCAGTCGGCGATGCGTCCCTGTTTGACGAGCGACATGAACCGGTCGCCCGTGCGGCCGAGCCGGTAGCAGGCCGTGCAGAAACTCGGAACGTAACCCAGGTCGAGCAGCCATGCCACGACCTGGTCGAGGGTACGGCGGTCGCTCACGTCGAACTGCGCCGTGTCCTCTTCTCCGTGGTCGGAGTCGTCGTAGCCGCCGACGGAGGTGTTGGAGCCGCCGCTGATCTGCGAGATGCCCAGACGGAGCACCTCGCGGCGCATGGCGGGCGATTCGCGCGTCGAGATAATCATGCCCGTATAGGGCACGGCGATGCGGATGACGGCCACGATTTTGCGGAACAGCGCGTCGGGCAGCGCGTCGGCGAACGCAGCGGGGTCGATGTCGTCGGCCGGGCAGATGCGCGGCACGCTGATGGTGTGGGGACCCACGCCGCAGGCCGCTTCGAGATGCTCGGCGTGCATCATCAGCCCGGTGAAATCATAGAGGTAGTTGCTCAGGCCGAACAGCACGCCGATGCCTACATCGTCGATGCCCCCCTCCATCGCCCGATCCATCGCCTCGGTATGCCAGGAATAGTCGCTCTTGGGTCCGTAGGGATGCAGCCTCCGGTAGTTTTCGCTGTGGTAGGTCTCCTGGAACAGGATATACGTGCCGATGCCCGCGTCGGCCAGCCGGCGGTAGTTTTCGACCGTCGTGGCGGCGATGTTTACGTTCACGCGACGGATGGCGCCGTTGCGGTGGCGGATGCCGTAGATCGTGCGGATGCTCTCCAGGATGTAGTCGATCGAGTTGAGCGGATGCTCGCCCGCCTCGAGCGCCAGTCGTTTGTGCCCCATATCCTGCAGGGCGACGACTTCGTGCTCGATCTGCTCCTGCGTGAGCTGCCGTCGCAGCATCGTGCGGTTGGCAGCGTGGTAGGGACAGTAGGTACACCCGTTGACGCAGAAATTCGAGAGATAGAGGGGCGCGAACAGCACGATGCGGTTGCCGTAGATGCGCTCCTTGATGCGCCGCGCCAGCGCATAAATTCGCTCGTTGAGCGCTTCGTCGGCACATTCGAGCAGCAGGGCCGCCTCGCGATGGGTCAGCCCGCCGGCCGCTTCGGCCTTGTCGAGAATCGCACCGATCAGGGCGCTCTCGTGCCGGTTTTCCCGGGCGTAAGCCATCGTCCGTTCGATTTCGTCGTGGTCGATGAACTCCGCGGCCCTTTTCGATAGTTTGTCGTACATATTCAGTTCGTGTTAGTTGTCCGTGTGTCGTGTCGCCCGGAAATCCCCGCGGGCGAAGTCGATGTGTCGGCCGATCGCCGCGAGCTGACGATCCAGCTCCTGGAGCCCTTCGGCAGCCTCGGCGTCGCGGGCCAGCTTGCCGTCATAGATGGCATAGCGTTCCCGCACGGCGGGGGGCGAGAGGTTGGGCATCACCACGTTCGCACCGGCCAGAATACCCCGCTGCCGTCCGTCGGGCACCAGCGACGCGAGCGCCGTGGTCGCGGGAATCAGGGCGTCGGGCAGCATCAGCCGCAGGATCGAGAGCAGCATCAGCGTCAGTTCGACGCTTCCCGCCGGCGCGCCGGCCAGCAGCGTGTCACGCTGGGGGAGGTAAGGGCCCACGCCGACCATCTCGGGGCGGAAACGTTCGAGAAAGAGCAGGTCGGCCGCCAGATCCCGCGTAGTCTGTCCCGGAGCGCCCGCCATCATGCCCGCGCCGGTTTGGTAGCCCAGCTCCCGGAGGGCCTGCAGGCACCCCATGCGCCTGCCGTGCGACATCGCCGCAGGATGCAGGCGGGCATAACAGGCCGCATCGGCAGCTTCGTGCCGCAGCAGGTAGCGATCGGCGCCGGCCTCACGCCAGCGCCGGTAGGTTTCGCGGCTGCGCTCGCCGAGCGAGAGGGTCAAGGCGCAGTCGGGGAACGCATTGCGGAGCAAGCTCACGAGGCGTTCGATCCTTCCGTCGTCCAGCGCGGCGTCCTCGCCTCCCTGCAATACGAAAGTCCGGAATCCCGATTCGTAACCGGTGCGGCAACAGGCCATGATCTGCTCTTCCGTAAGCCGGTACCGCGGTAGCGCCGTGTTACTGCGCCTGAGTCCGCAGTAGTAGCAGTCGTTGCGGCAGAACGAGGTGATCTCGATCAGCGCACGGACGAAAATGCCCCGTCCGAATCGTTGCTCCGCCACCTCGCGGGCTGCGCGGGCGGCATACTCCCCCACAGGCCCGGCGGCGTTTTCCAGCAGCAGCGCGTATTCTTCGGCCCGCAGCGTCCGCTCGCGGCGCAGTTTATCGACCAGTTGTTCCATTTCACTACAAACATACCGAAATAACGGCGGATAAACAACAAAAAGCGTCCGACATTTTCGGCGCGCATGCGACGGGGACGGCCTGCGGCGCGGGGAGAGGTTCCCGGACAGCGCTGCGGCTCTTCCTTTTGGCGATGATCGCGCCCCGGGCAGTCCGGTTTACGACGCGGACGAAAGAGAGGGGCCGTTGTGCGCGCCGGACACGTTCGGGAGCAAGTTCACCGACGGGCGTCGCAGGGCGGTGCGATAAAAAAATCCGCACGCCCCAGGGACATGCGGATCCATCTTTGCGGATGCGGGCAGCACGGCCGCACACCCTAATAATTCTCTTTCTTCGGCTCGAAATAGGCCTGGGGATGCTTGCAGGCGGGGCAGACCTTCGGGGCGTCGGTCGCCTTGCAGACGTAACCGCAGTTGCGGCACTGCCACCAGATTTCCCCGTCGCGGTGGAAGAAGTTGCCGTCGGTAAGGCGGCTCAGCAGTTTGAGGTAGCGGCGCTCGTGTTCCGATTCGACCGTTGCGATCTGGCGGAAAGCCTCGGCGATTTCGGGGAACCCCTCCTCGTCGGCGACTTTCGAGAAGTCGGGATAGAGCACGTCCCACTCCTCCTTTTCGCCCATGGCCGCTGCGAGCAGGTTGTCCTGCGTGGTGGAGATTTTTCCGGCGGGATAGGATGCCGTGATGGTCGCGTCGCCGCCCTCGAGGAACTTGAAGAACCGCTTGGCGTGTTCGCGCTCCTGCTCGGCGGTCTCCATGAAGACCCCGGCGATCTGTTCGTAGCCCTCTTTCTTGGCCACGCTCGCAAAGAAAGTGTAGCGGCTGCGCGCCTGGCTCTCGCCGGCGAAAGCCTTGAGCAGATTTTGCTCGGTGAGGGTACCTTTGATGCTTTTCATTGTCGTATTGTTTTACATGTTGTTTGCCGACGACAAAAGTACGCAAAAATTCGGTTCGTCTGTCCGTAAAACCCATTGATTGTTTCTATCGGGCCATAGGAAATACGGATAAGTCCGTTCGGCATGCGGCACGATGGGCTATGCGGTGCGGCGCGGACGGAAAGAAACGACATTCGATTTTGCGGCAATCTTTCGTTACGGAGAGCCATCGCGCGGTTGGAGTTTGGGAATTGTTTTGTACTTTTGCAAAACAATTTGCAAATGCGCCAGCAACGCCCGGCAATTGCAAACAAGAAAGCAACGCAAAAAACGAAACCGAAATATGGCAGACGAAAAGATTATTTTTTCGATGGTCGGCGTGAGCAAGACCTTCACCAACCAGAAAAAAGTGCTCAACAACATCTACCTCTCCTTCTTCTACGGGGCCAAAATCGGCATCATCGGCCTGAACGGATCGGGTAAATCGACTCTGATGAAGATCATTGCCGGACTGGATAAGAATTTCCAGGGCGAGGTCGTCTTCTCACCGGGATACACGGTGGGCTATCTGGAGCAGGAGCCGCAACTCGACGACACGAAAACCGTGCGCGAAGTGGTCGAGGAGGGATGCGCTCAGACGGTCGCGCTGCTCAAGGAGTACGAGCAGATCAACGAAAAGCTGTGCGAGCCGATGGACGACGACCAGATGGCCCGGCTGATCGAGCGTCAGGGCGAGCTGTACGAGCAGATCGACCATGTGAACGGCTGGGAGCTGGACAGCGTGCTCGAACGCGCGATGGACGCCCTCCGCTGTCCCGAGCCCGACCAGCAGGTCAAGGTGCTTTCGGGCGGCGAGCGTCGCCGCGTGGCCCTTTGCCGGCTGCTGTTGCAACAGCCCGATGTGCTGCTGCTGGACGAGCCTACGAACCACCTCGACGCCGAGTCGATCGACTGGCTGGAACAACACCTCCAACAGTACAAGGGCACGGTGATCGCCGTGACGCACGACCGCTATTTCCTGGACAACGTCGCCGGCTGGATTCTGGAGCTCGACCGGGGCGAAGGCATCCCCTGGAAAGGGAACTATTCGGGCTGGCTCGAGCAGAAGAGCACCCGTCTGGCCATGGAGGAGAAGCAGGAGTCCAAACGCCGCAAGACCCTCGAACGCGAGTTGGAATGGGTGCGCATGTCGCCGGCCGGCCGCCACGCGAAGAGCAAGGCCCGCCTGTCGGCCTATGACAAGATGATGAACGAGGACGCCAGGCAGAAGGAAGAGAAGCTCGAAATCTTCATCCCAAACGGCCCGCGTCTGGGCGATGTGGTGATCGAAGCGCACGGCGTATCGAAAGCCTTCGGCGACCGGGTGCTCTACGAAGGGCTCGATTTTTCGCTGCCTCCTGCGGGCATCGTCGGAGTGATCGGCCCCAACGGGACGGGCAAGACGACCCTGTTCCGTATGATTATGGGGCTCGAACAGCCCACCTCGGGCTCGTTCCGCGTGGGCCCGACCGTCAAGCTGGCCTATGTGGATCAGCAACACCAGTCGATCGACCCCGAGAAGACGGTTTACGAGGTGATCTCGCAAAACAGCGACCTCATTACGCTGGGCAACCGGCAGGTCAATGCCCGCGCTTATGTGGCACGCTTCAACTTCACGGGAGCCGATCAGGAGAAGAAATGCGGCATGCTTTCGGGCGGCGAGCGCAACCGGCTCCATCTGGCCCTCGCGCTTAAGGAAGAGGGCAACGTGCTGCTGCTGGACGAGCCGACCAATGACATCGACGTCAATACGCTGCGGGCTATCGAGGAGGGGTTGGAACACTTCGCGGGCTGCGCCGTGGTGATCTCTCACGACCGCTGGTTCCTCGACCGCATCGCCACGCATATCCTCTCGTTCGAGGGCGATTCCAGGGTGGTTTATTACGAAGGGTCGTACAGCGAATACGAGGCTTGGAAACGCGCCCAGGGCGGTGACGTGACGCCCCACCGCGTCAAGTACAAGAAACTGATGGCCTGACCTGTGTGCCGGACGCTGCGGCGACGATGCGCGTCCGGATCGCAAGGCGAGCAACCGACAGATGGGAAACGAACTGTTTATTCTGGAAGAGCAGGACACGGACAACGTGACCACCGACCGCGGCCCGACGCTGCGGGAGGAGTTCGGTCGTGCGATAGACGCCTATCCGTGGCACCGGGATGCCGATGTGGCGCAGCGCAACCAGATGTGCTCCCCTACGCTCTGTGTTCACGACCTGCGCAGCGACCGCGGACTGTTCCTCTCGTGCTATCGCACGGCGAAGGGCGAATACCGCTACACGGTCGCCAACCTGATTCCCGCCCTGCGACGGCGGTTTCTGCTGTTCAGGCGGGCCGGTCGTCTGATCGACCTCCACACGATCGCGGAGACACGAGCGCAGCGGCAACGGCTGGATCGCTGCCTGGACCTCTTTTTCGGACGGCAGTTCGAGGAGCTCGACCGCGAAATGGCCCGCTGGCGCAAGCTGTCGCGCGACGCCGAGACCGGCATAGCGGATGCGGCATGGGATCAATACCTGCAAATGAAAGCAAAATACACGCGATAATGGCACAGAAACCCTCCATACCCAAAGGCACGCGCGACTTTTCCCCCGAGGAGATGATGCGCCGCAATTATATCTTCGATACCGTTCGTGCGGTGTTCCGCACCTTCGGCTTCGCACCGCTCGAAACGCCCGCAATGGAAAATCTTTCGACGCTGCTGGGCAAATACGGCGACGAAGGGGACAAGCTCCTGTTCAAAATTCTCAATTCGGGGGACTATGCCGCCGGGCTGAGCGACGACGCACTGCGCACCCCCTCGCGCATTTGCGAGAAAGGGCTGCGGTACGACCTGACGGTGCCGCTGGCCCGTTATGTGGTGCAGCATCAGGGCGAAATCGTCTTTCCGTTCAAGCGTTACCAGATTCAACCTGTCTGGCGGGCCGACCGGCCCCAGAAAGGGCGTTACCGCGAGTTTTACCAGTGTGACGTCGATGTGATCGGGTCGCGCTCGCTGCTGCACGAAGTGGAGCTTGTGGAGATCGTGGAACGGGTTTTCCGCAAGCTTGGAATTCGTGTTGCGCTTAAGATGAATAACCGTAAAATCCTGTACGGCATTGCCGAAACGATCGGACATGCGGACAAGATGATCGAGATCACGGTGGCCATCGATAAGCTCGAAAAGGTGGGGATCGACAACGTGCGGGCCGAACTGCTCGAACGGGGGATCGGCGCGGAAGCGATCGATCGACTTCAACCGATCCTCGAGCTGCAAGGCGACAATGCGCAGAAACTCGATCGTCTGGAACAAATCATCGGAGGATCCGAAACCGGGATGAAAGGGATTGCGGAGATGCGTACCGTCTTTGCGGCCGTCGAGCGGCTCGGATGCGATCTGCCCGTGGAACTCGACCTGTCGCTGGCCCGCGGACTCAACTACTATACCGGAGCCATTTTCGAGGTCAAAGCCCTCGATTATGCCATCGGCTCCATCTGCGGAGGCGGCCGGTACGACGACCTCACGGGCATCTTCGGACTTCCCGACACCTCGGGCGTGGGCATTTCGTTCGGTGCCGACCGCATCTACGACGTGATGACCGGTCTCGGACTTTTCCCGGAAGAGGTGGGCTTCACCACGCGGCTGCTCTTCGTAAACCTCGGCCGTGAGGAGGAGCGTGCTTCGCTCGAGTTGCTCCGTGCGGTGCGCGACCGGGGGATCGCCTCGGAGATTTATCCCGAACAAGCCAAGATGAAGAAGCAGATGGAGTACGCCAACCGGCGCGGCATCCCTTTTGTGGCGATCGTCGGCG
>ERZ1027010.876-NODE-876-length-11647-cov-5.368703_pt1 | contig 11647 bp, 9 predicted proteins | sample MGYA00519448_ERZ1027010 | MGnify/ENA primary metagenome ERZ1027010 (study PRJEB26926, sample SAMN06164694) | human gut metagenome | biome: ENVO:00009003; feature: ENVO:2100002; material: ENVO:00002003 | host: Homo sapiens | place: USA | collected 2012 ... | reverse complement strand
TTACTCGATATTAATTTTACGGCATTTTCAACAAATTGTCAAGGGCTTTTTATAAAAAAACACTAAATTATTTTGGAAAATAGTGAAAATCTATTGACAACATTTTACCGCTATGATATAATAATCAGACTGTGAAATCGTTACTACCGTTATGCAGTGCGGTTTTACAACACATTTTAATAAGCCGATGTGATGGAATTGGCAGACGTGACGGACTCAAAATCCGTTGGTAGCAATACCGTGCGGGTTCGACCCCCGCCATCGGCACCAAAAAGTGTAACCCCACTCAATGAGTGGGGTTACACTTTTTGTGTGTTGGTGGGTGGGAGAACCCGCAACTTGCGGGTAAGGCATGGATGCCTTATAAAATGAACGCCCAAAGTTTCGCAAGGATGCGAAACCAACAGAGCGTTCATAAACGTGCAAAGGATGCACGATGGCGGTCGCACAAAGTCGTTATGCAAGGATGCATAAAGACAGCCACACAAAGCCGTTATGCAAGGATGCATAAAGACAGCCACACAAAGCCGTTGCACGATGCAACGGCACAAATGGCTGTCGATGCACAGACGCAACGGCACAAATGGCTGTCGGCGCAAGGACGCACCGACCCCAACGACCGCAAACGCAAGGATGCGTGATAGTGCTTGCCCAAAGTTTCGCACGATGCGAAACCAACAGAGCAAGCACGACGTGCAAGGATGCACGATAGCGGTCGCACAGAGTCGCTGCACGATGCAGCGACCCAAACGACCGCAATTCGACACCACGCTACACTTTCGCCCGCTCAACAAGCGGGGTATTATTTTTGGTGCGGTGGGTGGGAGAACCCGCAACTTGCGGGTAAGGCATGGATGTCTTATAAAATGAACGCTCAGAGGATTTAAGCAAGGATGCTTACAAGCAACAACTTATACAATTTTTCATCTAAAGTGTTGACAAATTACAACAATATATTGCAAAATCCGTTTAAATTTGTTATACTATACCAAAAGACTAAAAAACCGAGAGAGCCGAAAGACCGATAACATCATAAGCAATCGGCTGTAGGTTTTAAGGGGAGGGCATACATGAGCGTGAAATACATACTGTATAATCCTTTATCTTGCAATGGAAAAGGAACAGAGCTTGCACAAAAGCTGACGGAAATATATAAGGACGATGAACTGAAATATTGCAATATGACGCAGATAAGCGGGTACGGCACATTTTTTGACAGTATTTCGCCTGAAAGCGATATTGTGCTGTGCGGCGGCGACGGTACGCTTAACCGTTTTATAAACGACAGCGACGGGTATCCTTATGAGAATCCGCTGTATTATTACGGTACGGGAAGCGGAAATGATTTTTTGCGTGATCTCGGTATGGAGCAGGGCTGCGAGCCTGTAAGGATAAATGAATATGTCAGAAATCTGCCGATCGTAACGGTAAACGGCAAAAGCTCACGGTTTATCAATGCCATAGGCTACGGTATTGACGGATATTGCTGTGAAAAGGGTGATGAGCTGAGAGAAAAATCCGACAAGCCGATAAATTATACATCTATTGCGGTTAAAGGTCTGCTGTTTCATTTCAGGCCGGCGAATGCGGTTATAAACGTTGACGGCAGGGAGTACGGCTATAAGAAGGTATGGCTTGCTCCGACAATGAACGGCAGGTTTTACGGCGGCGGTATGATGACCGCTCCGCAACAGGACAGAAACAATCCCGAGGGGAAGCTGTCGGTTGTTGTGATGCACGGCAGTGGAAAGCTGAAAACGCTTATGGTGTTCCCTTCAATCTTCAAGGGGGAGCATATCAGCCATACCGAGATGGTAGAGGTGCTGACCGGAAAGGAAATCACAGTGCGGTTTGATTCGCCTGCCGCACTGCAGATAGATGGCGAAACGGTAAAGAATGTCAGCGAATATTCGGTGAAGGCATATGACAGGGAGAACGGCGACCGGCAGTATACAGACGGAGAAAAGGAAAAAGAAAGCGAAACGGTTTGAATAAGTGCATAGGCAGGAGATGCAGGGTGGGACGTTTTATAATTTAATAGAATATATCCGCAGAGCCTGCATATGTCGGGGCTAAAACGGCAAACAAAAAACCGCTTGATTTTGACAATCAAGCGGTTTTTAACTGGTCTGAGTGACAGGATTTGAACCTGCGGCCTCTACCACCCCAAGGTAGCGCGCTACCAATCTGCGCCACACCCAGATAACAGTAAACATTATACACGGTTTTCGGGTATTTGTCAAGGGCTTTTTTAAAAAAATACAAAAAATTTTCGGCAGAGCTGTTCAAACGGCTTTGTTGTGCGAAATGACGGGCTGTGGTCGATGTTGCCGTTGGGCGAAGGCAGGGCGGTTATGGTCGATGTTGCCGTAGGGTGAAAGCGGAGCGGCTGTGGTCGATGTTGCCGTAGGGTGAGGCGGAGCGGCTGTGGTCGATGTGGCCGTAGGGTGAAGCGGAGCGGCTGAATGATATACGGAAAGGTGAGTTTTGAGAAAAAATGACGTTTGCTATTGCGAACACGGACAATTTGTGATACAATATAAAATGTGTCGGTATGTGCAGATGAAGCGCTGTATGCGTCAAAGATACAGGCGGCAGATACAGATGACACAGGAAAGTAAAAAATCCGATGAAAAGGACGGTTATTTATAATGACAAATTATGAAACTTACGAAAGCCCTTTCTGTACGAGATATGCAAGTGAGGAAATGCAGTTTACATTCTCCGCACAGAAGAAGTTTTCGACATTCCGCAGATTGTGGGTGGCGCTTGCGAGAGCGGAAATGAAGCTCGGACTTGAGCAGGTAACGCAGGAAAAGGTCGACGAGCTTGAGGCGCATATTGATGATATTGACTTTGCTTATGCGGCTGAGGAGGAGAAGAAGCTCCGCCACGATGTTATGGCGCACGTTCATACATACGGAAAGTGCTGTCCGAAGGCCGAGGGCATAATCCATTTAGGCGCTACAAGCTGTTATGTAGGCGACAACACCGATGTTATCGTAATGCGTGACGCTATGAAGATAGTACACAGAAAGCTCGTGAACGTTCTTTCGAACTTCGCTTCTTTTGCGGATAAATATAAGGATATGCCCTGTCTTGCATATACACATTTACAGCCTGCACAGCTGACTACCGTAGGCAAGCGTGCTACACTGTGGATGAACGAGCTTCTGATGGACCTTGAAGATCTTGAGTATCAGATGGGTAATCTGAAACTGCTCGGTCAGAAGGGTACTACAGGCACACAGGCGAGCTTTATGGAACTGTTCCACGGAGATGAGGAAAAGATAGAAAAGCTGGAGCAGATGATAGCTGAGGAAATGGGATTCAAGCAGTGCGTACCTGTAAGCGGTCAGACCTATTCAAGAAAGGTTGACAGCAGAATAGTAAACGTACTGGGCGGTATTGCACAGAGCTGTTCGAAGTTCTCGAACGATCTGCGTATCCTTGCAAACTTCAAGGAGATGGAAGAACCTTTCGAGAAGAATCAGATCGGTTCTTCGGCTATGCCTTATAAGAGAAACCCGATGAGAGCGGAGAGAATAACCTCGCTTTCAAGATATGTTATGATAGATACTCTTAATCCTGCGTTTACGGCAGGCACGCAGTGGTTTGAGAGAACGCTCGACGACAGTGCAAACAAGCGTATCGCAGTAGCGGAGGCATTCCTTGCAACAGACGCTATACTGAACATTATGCTGAATATCACAAACGGACTGGTCGTATATCCTAAGGTCATCCGTGCAAGAGTAATGAAGGAGCTTCCTTTCATGGCAACGGAAAACATTATGATGGACGCAGTTATGAAGGGCGGAAACAGACAGGAGCTTCACGAGAAGATAAGACAGCACAGCATTGCCGCAGGTAAGGTTATCAAGGAGGAGGGCGGAGAAAACGACCTCGTTGACAGAATTGCGGCAGACCCTGACTTCATGACTACAAAGGAAGAAATCGAGGCAAAGCTCATTCCCGAAAATTACACGGGCAGAAGCGCAAGCCAGGTGAGCGCATTCCTTGACAGGTGCATAAAGCCTGTCCTTGAAAAGAATAAGGACGTTCTCGGAGAAAAGGCTGAGCTTTCCGTATAATGAACGGATTGTGAAAATTGCAGAAATTCTTTACTATTTCTTGACTAATCGAAATCATTATAGTATAATACTGTAATGTATAAATTAACAGGATGTGCTGAGGCACAGAAACGGAGTGAAACATTTGAAAAGAGTGGCAAAGCCTGTGTTCTTTATAGTGCTGGCGGTTATACTGGCATTTACAGGCATAGTATTTTTCGGTGTTCATACCCAGTACGGCGATTTCACGACCACTATTATAAGAGGTGTAAGTGATATTCGTTGGGGTATTGATATCAGAGGCGGTGTTGACGTTACATTTACGTCACCGGCAGATTACGATGCGACCAATGAAGAGGTCGATGCGGCAAAGTCAATTGTTGAAACAAGACTTGTTGCAAACAACATAACAGACTATGAGGTTTATGTTGATTATAACAGCGATAAGATAATCGTGCGTTTCCCGTGGCAGGCTGAGGATGACAGCTTTGATCCGGAAGCGGCTGTAAAGGAGCTTGGTGCTACCGCACTGCTCACCTTCAGAGAAGGCTCGGAAAAATCGCTTTCCGACGGTCAGACATACGAGGATCTGCCCCTTATCATTTCCGGCTCGGATGTTGAAAAGGCTTCTGCCGTATATCAGCTCAAGAGCGGAAACAGCAAGGAATATGAGTATATGGTATCCTTAAAGCTGAAGGACAGCGGCAAGGAGAAGTTTGCAGAGGCTACAAAGAAGCTTGCTTCATCAAAGGGATACATCTCGACATATATGGATGACAAGTGCATTTCAACAGCTACTGTCAAAGAGGAAATCAGCGGCGGTGAGGCTACAATCAGCGGTAACTTTACGGCTGATGAGGCTAAGGCGCTTGCAGACCAGATAAACGGCGGTGCGTTACCGTTCAAGCTGGAAACATCGAGCTTCAGCACTATCTCGCCCACACTCGGTACGGGTGCCCGTGACGCTATGGCAATCGCCGGCGTTATCGCATTTGTACTTATAATGATATTCATGATATCACTGTACAGACTGCCCGGTGTAGTTGCCGTTATCGGTCTTATCGGACAGGTTGCAGGTACGTTCTGTGCTATAACAGGCTTCTTCCCGTTCTCAAACAGCTTTACGCTGACAATTCCCGGTATCGCAGGTATCATTCTTGCGGTAGGTATGGGCGTTGACGCTAACGTTATCACGGGCGAGCGTATAAAGGAAGAAATAAACAGCGGCAAGACGATAGATACAGCGATAGCTACAGGTTATAAGAGAGCGTTCAGTGCGGTATTTGACGGTAATATCACAATGATTATCGTTGCTATCATACTTATGGGTGCTTTCGGTACACCCGACAGCCTTGCGTCTACTATACTGAAGCCCGTATTCTTTATGTTCGGCGCTTCAACGGAGGGTACTATCTACTCATTCGGCTATACTCTGATGGTCGGCGTAATACTGAACTTCCTGTTCGGCATATTTGCGACAAGACTTATGACAATGTCGCTTTCCAGATTCAAGATATTCAGAAATCCTGCTCTCTACGGCGGAAAATCTGCAAAGAAGCGTGCCGCTGAAAAGGCTGCCGCAACGGAAGGCGGTGCTTCAAAATGAATAACAAAAAAGTATTTGATTTTATAGGATACAGAAAGGTACTCTTTCTGATACCGATCGTCATTGCTGTAATTACGGTTATCTTCAACTGCATATTCGGCATTGAAATGGCTATTGAATTCAAGGGCGGTACAATGCTGACCTACAGCTATACCGGCGAAATTGACACAAATGCGGTAAAGAAGACGGTTGAGGGCGAAAATTACGGTGCTGTTACGGTAACTACAGGTTCTTCGATGAACAGCTCGCTTGAAGTCATTGAAATTTCATTCTCGTCTTCAGAGGGACTTACAGCAGATAAGCAGACAGCTTTATCGGATAAGCTCCAGCAGACCTTCAAGGATAACAGCCTTACGCTTGTAAACAGCCAGGATGTCAACCCCACATCAGGTACGGAGTTCTTCCTTAAGTGCCTTGTTGCAGTATTGTTCTCGTTTATACTGCTCGTTATCTATATTGCGTTCAGATTCAAGAAAATCGGCGGTCTTTCGGCAGGTGTGTTTGCACTGGTAGCCCTTGTTCACGACTGCTTCATGGTTTATGCTGTGTTCGTGTTCTGCCGTTTCCCGATCGACGCAAACTTTATGGCGGTTGTTCTTACCGTACTCGGTAACTCTATCAACAATACAATCGTTGTATATGACCGTATCAGAGAGAACCGTAACCTTTACGGCAACTCGCTTTCACTCAAGGAACTTGTTAATATGAGTATCACTCAGTCGATAACACGTTCTGTAAACACAACTGTTACCACAGCCTTTGCCGTACTCGCAATCTGCGTTGTATGTGCAATCTGCGGCGTAACCTCGATAATGACATTTGCTATTCCTATGATGGCAGGTCTTATCTGCGGTACCTATTCTTCACTGTGCATCTCGGGTCCCCTGTGGGTACTCTGGCAGGAGAAGCACGGCAAGAATTATACAAATGCAGGAAACGGCGAAAGCAAGAAGGATACAAAGAATCTTGCTTCAAAGGGTACGGTAGACACAAAGAAGCTCATGGTATAATCACCTGCGGCTGATAATTCAATCAAAAATAAAAGCCGCATAGCACATAAAGTCTTTGCGGCTTTTGAATTTAGACAGATATTCATAAAAACCAAATGGGAGAGATTTTTAAAAATCCCGGAGGATATTTTGAAAAGAGATATTACTAAAAAAATCACAACACATTTCGGTAAACTTATACGCAGTCCGAAGCTGTTGCTGACGCTGATAATTCCGCCGATAGCGGTCATTGTCATAGGGCTTGCGGTATTTGCGGGCAGCGGGCTTTATCCGTTCGGAGATAAAACGCTCGCATGGTGCGATATGCACCAGCAGGTGCTTCCTTTATTGCTCGACTTCAAGGACATACTTGAGGGCAAGGGGGATTTCTTCTTCAACTGGCAGAATGCCGGCGGAATGAATTTCCTCGGCGTGTTCCTGTTCTTTATATCAAGCCCGTTTTCGCTTCTTGTTGCATTTGTCGACAAAGCGGACATGATGCTGTTCATGAACATTATGACGCTTATGAAAATGGCTGTCTGTGCGATAACCGCAAATGCGTACTTCCGCACCTGCCATAAAAAGCTGGATGTGACATATTCGGCGCTTTTCAGCGTTATGTATGCGTTCAGCGGTTATTCGATGCTGTTCTATCAGAACACGGTATGGCTCGATGTAATGTATTTCTTCCCGCTGCTGCTGATAGCGTTCAATTCGCTCGTAAAGCGTAAACGCACAGGCGGACTTATATTCTGCCTTGTCGGAATGCTGGTGCTGAATTATTATCTCAGCTATATGGTGGTATTGTTCACGATACTGTATTTCGGCGTTTACATTTTTCTCAACAGGAAAAAGGGCAGTACAAAGGGCATTGCGCCGAGGTTTATTATTGGCTGCGGTATAGCGGCGCTTATCTCCGCTGTTGTATGGCTTCCGAGCTTTGTACAGTATCTTTCATCCGCAAGGGGAGCGAACATACTCAAGGGTCTGTTTGATTCTGCGGTATTTGCAGGGATATATACAAATCTGCCGCTTATTTTCTGTACGGGATTTTCCGTTGCGGCTTTCATTGTGTATTTTCTGCGAAGAAAGAGCAAGAACAGCAGATTCTATGCACTGCTTTCGTTTCTTACGCTTCTGCCGGTAGTTTTTGAGCCGATAAACAAGATGTGGCACACTGGCGACTATATGGCATTCCCTATGCGGTACGGCTATATGACTACGCTTATGATGCTGACCTTTGCGGCGGTGAAGCTGTCGCATACAAAGCCGGACGATTATGCACAAAAGAATAAAAAGCCTTATCTTATCGGAATAACTGCCGCCGGCGTTATCTATTTCGGTTTTACGATATGGTACTACTGTAACTGCAGATACGACCTGGATTCGTATGTTTCGACACTGTGGGGAAGCTCGGAGTCGTTCGTACTGCTTTTGATTGTCTTCTGCGGATTTACGGCACTGTATGTTCTGACTATGGCTTTCGGCGTTTTCAAGAAGCTCACTTTCAAATCGGTTTGTTCTGTACTGGCTGTAATTGTTGTAGCCGAGAGCGTTTTCAACGCAAACGTGTATATAGGCGCATCGGCATATACCCCTGTCAAGTACAACAATGCGATAGAGCTTGAAGGAAAAATCCCCGAGGACGAGGATTTTTACAGGGTGAAGCTGATGCAGTGGCCGAAGAAATATTTTGACGCAAATCTTATAGGCGGACTGGGCTATCCCACCATCGCACATTATACCTCGCTTACATCGGAGGATTATATGTTTGCGATGAAGCGGCTCGGCTACTCGTCCTACTGGATGGAGGTCACAGGCAACGGAGGCACGGCTCTTACCGACGCCGTTATGAATATAAAATATTATATAGAGAAATTCAGTGCAAGAGAGCCTGTGATTTATCGTGACAAGAACTATTCGATCTATGAGAGCGAATACTATCTTCCGCTCGGCATAGTGACCGACAGCGATCTGTCACAATGTACGGAGCTGCCTAAGGCGGAACGTATAGTTATACAGGAATATCTTGCAAAGAATCTGCTTGATACGGGCAACGAGCTTCTGTTCACCGAATATGAGCATACCGGAGAAAAGAATATACGGTATGCACATCGTGACGGGATATATTATTTCACACCCAAGAGCAATACACGCATCGCAACGCTCAGCTACAAGCTGGATATAGGTGAAAAGCAGGCGTTGTATTTCGATTGCTTTGATCTTGTTACAAGAAATATCAACGAGCATATCAACGGTTCGTTTGCAATATATGTAAACGGCATCAAGCAGGATCTGTCGTTCCCTAATAAAGACAGCAACGGGCTTTTATATCTCGGTACTTTCGAAAATGAGAAGGTAAGTATAGATGTTGATGTAAACGAAAGCACTTATTGCTCAAGCTACGGTGTTTACGGGCTGTCGTTAGATAAGCTGGAGAAAGCTATCAATAAAACAAAAACCGCCGACCTTAAGGTTGACGGAGGAAATATAAGCGGAACAGCAGACAACGCAAAGAGCGGTCAGTGGCTGTTTTTGTCGGTGCCGTATGACAGTGGATTTTCTGCGACGATAAACGGCAAGTCTGCTGAGATATACCGTTCTATGTCGGGCTTTATGGCGGTAAAGCTGGAGGAAGGCAAAAATGATATAACCTTCAGTTTCTGCCCTAAAGGACTTAAACCGGGTATTGTGCTGAGCGTTGCAGGCTTTGCGGCACTGGCGCTGTACATTATATTCCGCAAAAAGATAACGGCAATTGCCGATAAGGCGGAAGGTCTGTGCAGGGTCGGCGTTTATGTATTGCTTGTTGCGGTGCTGGCGGCGGTGTATGTATTACCGCTAATCATATCAATAATAGGGAACATTTGTTCTCTGGCGGGCTGATTTTCAGAAAGGAAGTAATGAAAATGGATATTGGCGTATCAACGGCTTGTCTGTACCCTCTTGAAACAGAAAAGGCTCTTTATGAGCTTGCCGAGCGGGGTGTAAAAAATGTTGAGATATTCGTAAATTCGATAGACGAGCTTGAAGGGCAGGTGCTTGTTGAGCTAAGAAGGATCATCGGTGAATACGGGATGAACGTATTATCCATGCATCCGTTTTCTTCGCCTATGGAAACACTGTTCCTATTCGGCGATTATCCACGCAGAACCGAATATCTGATAGATATTTACAAGAGGTATTTTGAGGTTATGGCGGAGATCGGTGCGGATGTGTTTGTCCTGCACGGAGCTATCCTAAGCTCAAAGGTGCCTGATGAAAGGTACATGGAACGTTATCTGCGTCTGTTCCGCCTTGCAAAAGAATTCGGTGTTACGGTGGCACAGGAAAACATCTGCTACTGCAAGAGCAGCAGTGTAAGATTTATCGAGGATATGATCGGACAGCTCGGCGACGAGGTTAGATTTGTTGTAGATCTCAAACAGGCGAGAAGGAGCAATGTAGATCCGTTCAGGCTTCTGGATATAATAGGTGATAAGGTCGTACATCTTCATGTAAGCGACGGCGACGCAGGCTGCGATTGCCTGCCGATAGGAAATGGCAGCTTTAACTTCAACCGTCTTTTCAGCGAGCTTGAAAAAATAAATTACGATAAAGCAATGATAGTAGAGCTTTACCGTGAGAATTATAGCAGCTATGACGAGCTTGCTGCGTGTGCGAATAATATGAAAAAGATATACGATAAGTATAAGATGGGGCTTTGATTACAGAAAACGCTTGAAAAAGCTGCGAAAGTGTGTTAAAATACATAAATACAGCAATATGGAAAAGGAAACCGTGAGGATCAGAGCGAAAGCGAGGAAAACAGATGAAATGCCCGGAATGCGGATATGAGGACAGCAAGGTAATAGACAGCCGCCCTGCGGAAAATAAGATTCGCAGAAGACGTGAATGTCTGTCGTGCAAGTGCCGTTTTACGACCTATGAAATGGTGGAAACAATACCGCTTATGGTTGTGAAAAAGGATAATACCATTGAACCTTTTGACCGTGACAAGCTGATAAACAGGCTTGCGAGAGCTACAGTAAAACGTCCGGTACAGATCGAAGACCTTGAAAAAATGGTTGAGGATATTGTACAGGAGCTGAAGAACCAGTTCAGACGTGAGGTATCGTCGGACGAGATCGGTGAGCTGGTACTGCGAAGGCTGAAGGATATAGATAAGGTGGCGTATATCAGATTTGCTTCGGTATATCGTGACTTTAATGATATTGACAGCTTTGTCAGAATAATTTCCGAGCTGAACGAGGAAAAATAGGATTTTTATCGGTGCCGTCCTTAAAGGGCGGCATTGTTTTTTGCATCACGAAAAGAACACACGAGTTTTCAACATATAGCGATGCGGTTGTTGATAACTAAATGTTGATAGCAGAAAACTGTATATTGTGGTTGTTTACATTTTGCACAATCGGGGAATATAACAGTTTAAAACCATTTGTGCAAAATTAAAATGAAAAAGCTGTTGACAAAGCTCGAAAAGCGTGATATAATAGACAAGCACTCAAACGAGAGGGCACAAAAACAGAGGGTACTTGAGAAAGCCTGAAACCGCTTGAACAGCGAGAAAGAGGGCAGTCGAGGGTACGGAGATGGATCGAAAAAACCGGAAGGAAGAAACGGCGGAAGCACGGTGACCGACTGGTAAAAAGTTCAAAACTGTGAAAAAAGAAATTTAAAAAATTTCAAAAAAGTGCTTGACAAACTCGAATGAATGTGATATAATAAATAAGCTGTCGCAAGAGCGGCACAAAGTTCCTTGAAAATTGAACAGTACAGAATTAAAAACATTACCTTGAGATTCTTAAGAGAATAACAAGAAATTCTGGATGAACACAAAATAACGTGCTAATAGATAGCAAGTTAGCGTTCAGCAGAGCAATCAAACTTTGATATTTAAAGCGAAAGCTTGAATATACCATTTAACAAAGAGTTTGATCCTGGCTCAGGACGAACGCTGGCGGCGCGCCTAACACATGCAA
>ERZ1027010.847-NODE-847-length-11811-cov-7.101565_pt1 | contig 11811 bp, 10 predicted proteins | sample MGYA00519448_ERZ1027010 | MGnify/ENA primary metagenome ERZ1027010 (study PRJEB26926, sample SAMN06164694) | human gut metagenome | biome: ENVO:00009003; feature: ENVO:2100002; material: ENVO:00002003 | host: Homo sapiens | place: USA | collected 2012 ... | reverse complement strand
CCTAAGCCTTCGTCGGCAGCGTCAGATGTGTATAAGAGACAGGATATAATTATGACATGGATTCAAAAAGAACTGGAAAGGCAGAAAAAGAAATTATAAAAATGCAGATATTTGTAGATGCAGATGCGTGTCCTGTAGTAGGCATTATAGAAGAAATAGCAAAGAAATATAGTATTCCAGCCACATTGCTGTGTGATACGAATCACGTATTATATTCAGACTATAGCGAAGTGATCGTAGTTGGTGCAGGAGCAGATGCTGTAGATTACAAGCTGATTAGCATTTGTCATAAAGGGGATGTCGTAGTATCTCAGGATTATGGTGTCGCTGCTATGGCACTTGGAAAAGAAGCGTATGCCATTCACCAATCCGGTAAGTGGTACACAAATGAAAATATTGACCAGATGCTTATGGAGCGGCATCTTAACAAGAAGGCAAGACGCAGCTCGCATAAGAATCATATGAAGGGACCAAGAAAGCGTACAGAGGAAGATGATGTACGCTTTGCTCAGTCTTTTGAAAAACTCATACAGATGGCAAAATCAAAAGAAGGTGCTCAGAGTGGGATTATTTAAGAGAAAGACAGTTACAAAGACTTATGATAAAGAAAACAAGAAGCCGGTAATTAAGGCAAGCATCTGTAACGGTGAGCAGGTTGCCGGTTTTAAGGACATCCATACAGGTAAGATCGAAGAGGTTATGCTGATTAAAAGTCAGGAGGATCTTGATGAATTCAAGAAAATGTATGGAATAGATGGTGAGATAGAAAAGGAGTATTGATATGAGCATATTAGGAAACATACTTTGGAAAGCAGTTTTTCAAAATTGCAAAATTATCCCTGATGCCATTTGGCGCAGAGGTAATCTGACCGGCAGGAGAGCATTTTTTGTGAGTTTAAAAGAATAGGCAGGAAAGATGTGTGACATAACAAGGTTACAGATGGATGAGAAAGGAAAACACGATGAACATATATGATGAATTGGAAAATTTAAAAGCCAGGGCTCGCTCCAATCCGGAACTTGCGCAGGCGTTGTTAGCCACGCGGGGAATGAAAAATCCGGTTTCCGCATTCTGCCGTATTGCACAGGAGCATGGATGCACCTTTTCCGCTATGGATCTGGTCTCCGCCGGTGAGGATTCTTACGCAGCAATGCGTCGCTCCACGAATGGAGGCGGCGAGAATTCGCCGCTGTTGCAGGGAGAGGATGATCTGTACGAGATGTTTTTAATTGAATTGACGTAAAAGATTACTGCAGAATGGAGAAGACATGAAACCCAGAACACAAAAATCAATGGAATTATATAACACCCTCCTGAACCGTGGCTTTCCACAGGAGTTTTGTGAGCAGATTTCACTGAATCTGAACACAGACTGGACGGCACAGAGGATGCTTGGCTATTTGTCACATTACAGGAAACTTCCGATGGCGGAAATCGTGGACGAGATGCTGGCAATTCTAAGTGACCGGAACCGGATTATGCAGAAGCATGAATGGGAGAATACAAATGCGAAATGGAATGAATTTTTAAACCAGGGATTTCAAAAAGAGGATTGAAAAATAATATGAAAGAGGTTTTTTATGAGTTATTGGAAAAAATTTAAAAAGAAGTATATGGGGGATCGTGCGTTTTACCGCCATTATTTATTGCTGGCAGTGCCAATGATCCTGCAGAATGCCATCACGAATCTGGTCAGCTTTTTGGACAACATTATGGTGGGGCAGCTGGGAACGGAACAGATGTCCGGTGTTGCAATCGTAAACCAGCTGATTTTTGTGTACAATCTGGCAATTTTTGGAGCGGTGTCGGCGGCAAGTATTTTTGGTGCGCAGTATTTTGGCAATGGGGATCACAGGGGACATATGCATTCGTTTCGTTTTAAGCTTTATGCGACGCTGCTTGTGTCAGGACTTACCATGTTGCTGCTGCTTACGAAGGGATCGGATCTGATTTCCCTGTATCTGACGGATACTGCGGGAAATGGAGCAACCGATGTGGCACTTCAATATGGAAAGCAGTATCTGGTGATTATGCTGGTGGGACTGGTTCCGTTTGCAGTGAACCAGGCATATGCCACCAATATAAAAGAAACGGGACAGACGCTCGTTCCGATGCTGGCAAGTTTTGTGGCGGTGGGAACCAATGCAGTGCTGGATTATCTGTTGATTTTTGGTGTGGGACCGTTTCCGGAACTTGGGGTGACAGGGGCGGCACTTGCCACTGTGATTGCCCGGTATGTGGAAGCGGTTATTGTTGTCTTCTGGGCACATAGAAACCGGGAGAAGAACCGGTATCTGGAAGGGGCTTATCGCGGATTTGGAATCCCGGTGAGCGAACTGAAAACGGTACTGATCAAAGGGCTTCCCCTGATGTTCAATGAGGTTTTATGGGCGGCGGGCATGACCACCGTGACCCAGTGCTATTCTGTGCGTGGACTTGATGTGGTGGCAGGGCTGAATATTGCCACGACGATTACCAATTTGTTTAACATTGTCTATATACAGTTGGGAGCGTGTATCAGTATTGTTGTGGGACAGTATTTGGGAGCCGGAGAACTGGAAAAGGCAAAAGACGCAGACAACAAGATGATTGTTTTCAGTGTCTTCTGCTGTGTGATTATGGCAGCAATCATGTTTCTCGTTGGGGGATTTTTCCCTGATATTTACAATACGACAGCGGAAATTAAGGATCTGGCTACAAAGTTTATCGCCGTTTCTGCGCTGATCATGCCGTTTTGTTCGTTTAGTCATGCGTCTTATTTTACGCTTCGTTCCGGTGGGAAAACGATGGTTACGTTTTTATTTGATTCGGTGTTTACCTGGGTGGTTGTTGTGCCGGTTGCATTTTTGCTGGCACACGGCACGGGACTTGGAATTGTAAGTGTTTATTTTCTGGTACAGGCCACGGAGCTGATAAAGGTCGTGATCGGATACTGCATGGTACGAAGCAACGTCTGGGTGGTAAAAATGGTATAGGTGATCAGGGATCAGAAACTCATGCTACGGCATTATTTATAAACAATTGTTAAATGTTTGAAAAATATTTGGAAAATGGACAACTTTTGTGAAAGAATCGGTTATAATAATTTCATCTGAAAATTTAACGAAAAATACATAGGAAGCGGATGGAATTATTATCATGGAACAGGAAAACAGAGTCAGAATGGAACGAATTGCAGCAGATCCACAGTCCGGGCTGTCTGCAGAGCAGGTAAAAAGAAGGTTTGCACAGGGAGAAAACAACTATAAAGTAGAGTCTTCCACGTTGTCGGTTTCGGAAATTGTGCGTTCAAATGTCTGCACATATTTTAATCTTGTATTTGCTGTGATTGCGGTTTTGCTTGCTATTGTGGGTGCATGGTCGGATATGCTGTTTCTTCCGATTATTGTGGCAAATACCTGTATTGGTATTATCCAGGAGGTACACTCCAAAAAGGTGTTGGATAAATTATCCATTCTGAATGCACCGCATGCAGTTGTCATCCGTGACGGAAAGCGGCAGGAGATTCCGGCAGATCAGCTGGTACTGGATGATATTGTGGAATTTTCGGCAGGAAGCCAGATTCCGGCGGATGCGAAAGTGGTATCCGGAGAGCTGCAGGTGAACGAATCCCTGATCACCGGAGAGTCGGATGAAATTGAAAAACGGGAGGGGGATTCCCTGCTTTCCGGAAGTTTTGTGGTATCCGGAAAGGCATGTGCACGTCTTGAGAAGGTCGGAAAAGATTCTTATATTTCAAAGCTGACCCTGCAGGCGACGAAAAGCAAAAAGGGAGAGCAGTCAGAAATGATCCGCTCCCTGAATTATCTGATCATGGTGATGGGAATTATTATCATCCCGATCGGGATTGCTCTGTTCGTGCAGTCGTTTATTTACAATGAGGGAACGTTTCATGACAGTATTACCGGTATGGTGGCGGCTATCATCGGAATGATTCCGGAGGGACTGTATCTGCTGACAAGTGTGGCACTTGCGGTTAGTTCCGTGCGGCTGGCACAGAAGAAGGTATTGATCCACGATATGAAATGTATTGAGACGCTGGCGAGAGTCAATGTTCTTTGTGTGGATAAAACAGGCACGATCACCGAGCCGGGGATGCATGTCTATGATTTTTCTGTTCTGGATGGGGCAGATCAGCTGGAAATTTCCCAGCTGCTGGCAGATTTTGTGGCAGCGCAGGAAAAAGACAATGCGACGATGGAAGCACTCAAAGCGCATTTCTCCAACGGAAGTGGTATGCGGGCAAGGGAAGTGTATTCGTTTTCTTCGGAAACGAAGTATTCCGGAGCCGTGATGAACGATGGAAAATCTTATGTGATCGGAGCACCGGAATTTGTTCTGCGGGGGCAGTTTGCCCAGTATCAGGAACAGATTGCCACCTACAGCAGCAAAGGCTACCGTGTGCTTGTATTTGCGCAATATGAAGGGACGCTTGACCGGAAACCGCTGACAGAGCCGGTACTTCCGCTTTGTTTTGTGATGCTTGCCAATCCGATCCGCAAAGGGGCAAAGGAAACCTTTACTTATTTTGCGGAAAATGATGTTGATATCAAGGTGATTTCCGGTGACAATCCGCTGACGGTTTCCGTCATTGCGGCAGAGGCGGGGATTGTGGGTGCGGAGCGTTTTGTCGATGCATCGACTCTGAAAGAAAAAGAAGATTATGATCGCGCGGTGGAAGAATATACGGTATTCGGCCGTGTGACCCCGAGCCAGAAGCGGATGCTGGTACAGGCACTGAAAGAACATAAAAAAACGGTTGCCATGACCGGAGATGGTGTAAATGATGTGCTGGCACTTAAAGATGCAGACTGCAGCGTGGCGATGGCCTCCGGCAGCGAAGCCGCTTCTAATGTGGCACAGCTGGTACTTTTAGATTCCGATTTTTCCAGAATGCCATCGGTGGTCGCAGAGGGACGCCGTGTGGTAAACAACATTGAGCGGACCGCCGCATTGTATATTGTAAAAAACATTTTCTCCATGCTGCTTGCCATTTTCTCCGTGATTCTGATGCTGGATTATCCACTGGAACCATCACAGGTATCGCTGATCAGTATGTTTACGATTGGTATTCCATCGTTTGTTCTGGCACTGGAGCCGAATAAGGATCTGATCCGCGGACATTTCCTGACCAACGTACTTGTGCGGGCACTTCCGGCAGGACTGACGGATTTTATCGTAGTAAGTGGTCTGGTGATTTTCTGCCGGGAATTTCAGGTAGATCTGGATTGTCTGTCTACATCATGTACCATTCTGGTTGCAATCGTTGGTTTTATGATTCTGCACCGCATTGCAAGACCGATGAATACCGGACATATTGTAATGCTGGTCGGCGTGATTGCAGGATGGATTCTTTGCATGCTGTTTGGCAGAAGTTTTTTCGGAATTACGGAAATTTCCAAACAGTGTGAAATGCTGATGGTAATTTTTGCAATTATTACGGAACCGGTTCTTCGGTATCTGAGCCTGATTGTTGAGTGGATTTCTGCGAGATGCCGCATGATCCATGCCCGTTTTTCGAGGGAGTAAAAGTGGGGCTGGTTCTTGCATGCATATAAGGAATCGTATATAATAAAAGACATACTAGTAGAAAAGCAGGTGTGGATGTGCAGAAGAGAATCAGGCAGATAGCCGCAGGAAAATTCGAATCGGATCAGCCTTCGCTTTCTATTTCGGACGAGGAACTGTTTCTTACGGTTACAGAAGGACAGGAATATACCGGGGAATTTGAAATTACCAGTGAAAACCATATTCCGGTGCGGGGCATTGTCTACTCCACCCACCCAAGGATGGAGTGCCTGACTCCCCAGTTTGAAGGCGAAAATATACGGATTCGGTATCAGTTTCATAGTAAGGGTCTCGTTGAGGGGCAGGAGGAAAAGGGTGCGTTTGTGATTCTTTGCAATCAGAGTGTACACAGCCTTTCTTTTTGTGTATCCATATCCCGTTTATATGCGCAGACTGCCACAGGTGCGATTCGCAGTCTTTCGGATTTTACGGCACTTGCAAAGGAAAGCTGGCAGGAAGCATATCAGCTCTTTTATCACAAGAGTTTTCCCAATATTCTAAAAGCAAAAGAGACAAAAGAAAAGATGTACTATCAGGGGATTCTTGCGGCAAAACCATCGTCGCAGAATCTGGAAGAATTTTTGGTGGCAGCCGGCAGAAAAGAACAGATCCATTTTACAATTTCTGAGACAGACTGCCGGTTTGATGCGCTTACCGAAAGCCAGCAGCAGAAGATCGAAATCAAAAAGAGCGAATGGGGATATTTGGAACTTGCCATCACCTCCGATGCCGCGTTTGTACAGCCGGCACAGACGCAGATTACTTCGGAGGATTTTCTGGGGAGTACGTTTGTCCTGAAATACATCGTGGACTATGACCGGATGCATGCCGGAAACAATTATGCCAAAATTACTTTTTCCTCGGTATATGAGACAAAGGTTCTGGAGATTTATGCGCATAAAGGGGAAAAACAAAAGTCCAAAGAACAAAAAGAACATGCCAAAATCAGGGAATGTCAGTCCGGGCTGGTAGAACTGTATGAGGCATTCCGCCTGAAAAAAATTGTGACAGGTGTGTGGGCAAATGAGTCGGTAGAACGTTTAAACCAGCTGCATGCCATGCTTCCGGATCAGGTGATGTATCCGCTGATGAAAGCACAGGCACTGGTGATCAATCACCAGAAACAGGAAGCGGAGTGGATTCTTGAGGAATTTAAACGGGAATGGCCCGATCACCATACACCGGAGTGGGGGTATTATCTTTATATTATGACACTTCTGGAACGGGAACCGGCATATGTGGACCGCATGACGCATGAGATTGAAATGATTTTTCATGAAAATCCGGATTCTGCTTTGTTATTCTGGATTCTTTCGTTTCTGGAAGAGGAATATTACAACAACAGTGCGCACAAACTGCGTGCAATTGCGCACTGGGTGATGAGTGGCTGTGTTTCCCCGTACCTGTATCTGGAGGCATACGATCTGATCAGCCATGACCCGTATCTGCTCACAAAACTGGGAAGATTTGAAGTGCGGATTCTGCGCTGGGCAATCCGTCATCAGGTTCTGACGAAGGAACTGGCAGCACAGATTTTTGAAGTGGTGGAAATGAATCAGGGATTTCATCCGGTTCATTTTGAACTGATGCAGGCAGCTTACGGGACAGAGGAAAAACCGGAATATGTGGGACAGATCTGCAGTTACCTGATAAGAACCCAGCAGTTTGATACAAAATTTCACCACTGGTATGAAAAGGGAATCGGGCTTGAACTTCGGATTACCGGATTATACGAGGCTTATCTGATGTCACTGGATGAACGGGAGATTGCATCGGTTCCGAAAATTATCCGGATGTACTTTCAGTATGACAGTAATCTTCCCTATCGGAAGATGGCAATTCTTTACAACAATATCATTGCGTCAAAGGAAAGCGAACCGGAAATTTATGAACAGTATCGCCGGGTGATGAGCCGTTTTGCCATGGAACAGATCGAGCAGGAACATGTGGACGATAATCTGGCGGTGGTTTATGAGGACATGCTCGAACTGGGGCTGGTGAATGAAGAACTTGCAAAATGTCTTTCCAATATTCTGTTTGCGCATAAGCTGGTAATTATGCAGCCGCATATGGTCCGCGCGATTGTATACCAGAAGCAGATGAAAGATCCGCAGATCGTTCCGATTGTAAACGGATGTGCCTACGTGTCCCTTTTCTGCAGGGAATATGCCATTTTGTTTGAAGATGGGAAAGGCCAAAGATATATCCACAGTGTCCCGTACCGGCTGGATTCCCTGATGGATGCCGGATCGTATCTGGAGAAATGTACGGCACTGGCACCGGAGGAACTTCCGTATATTGTTTCCCATTTTGGGGAAAAGCCGGATCATCATATGTTTGATGCCAAAGAGGAAAAATTTTTCCGGAGAGTGCTGTTTGCACAGGAGCTGGATACGGAATACCAGTCGTATTTTTCCAGGGAGATTGTGCGTTATTATCAGAAAAAAGAGCAAAAACCCCTGGTGGAACAATATCTGGAACAGGCAGATTATGAGCAGATGCCGCAGGCGGTGCGTCAGTATATGATGGAATCCCTTGCGGACTGGCGGATGTATGACCGGTTGTATGAACAGATGCAGGAATATGGGCTGGATCAGATCGGATCATCGGCAAAGGTTGCAGTTGCCACCTATCTGCTGGATGCGATGGAAGAGAGGGAGCAGGACGAGGAACTGCTGCTTTTGTGTACAAGTGCGTTTTTAAACAAAAAATACAATGACAGGATTCTGCAGTATCTGAGTGATTTTTATTCCGGACCGGTTGAGACCATGCTTCGTTTATGGAGGGCAGCACAGGATTTTGAACTTCGGACAAGAGATCTGGAAGAACGGATTCTTGAGCAGATGCTGTATACGGATATGGATCTTTTGCAGGCACTGGAGGTATTTGCGCATTATTATGAAAGCGGTGGGCAGGAACTGATTGTTCTTGCGGTCATTACGGTATTTGCGCAGAACTATTTTGTAAAAGAAGCCGCGCTGCCAAAACAAATCCTTGCCATAATACGGAGACGGTATCAGAGCGGAAAGAAACTAAATGATGCCTGTAAACTTGCCCTGCTCAAATCGTTTTCCGGGATGTCCTCTCTGCAGGAGGCACAGTATGAAGCCGCAGATGTGCTGCTGGCAGAGTTCACCGGAAGAAATATGAATTTTTCATTTTATAAAAGACTGGACCGGCGGCTGGTACAGAAATATCATCTGTATGACAAAATTTATGTGGAACACCGGACAAACCCAAAGAAACATGTCGTGCTGCACTACAGCCGGGATGAGGACGGGGAGCAGTTTCACGAAGTGGATATGCCGAATGTCTATGCCGGTATTTTTGTGGAAACATTTGTGGTATTTTTCGGGGAGGAGATCCAGTATTACATCACCGAAGAATATAAAAATAAGGTCGTCTCGACGGAAAGCAATCGTCTGACCTGTAACGATATCTATGCACAGAAAGATGAAAGCAGGTACAATCTGATCAACCAGATGCTGATTTCAGAGACTTTATCCGATGAAGTTTCCATGTTTCAGACGATGAAACAGTACGCAGGATATGATGAGGTGACGAAAAAAGTATTTAAGCTTTTGTAAGCAGGATGGGAGAAGAGATGGAAGCCAATACCTGTTATCTTGGCATCGAACTGAACGACTCGTATGCCATGGTAAGTTATATGCAACCGAATATGGAAGAACCGGAGACGGTCAGCACGATTGCCGGCAGTGAAAATTACCGGATTCCCACGCTGCTTGCCCGACGCAAAAATGTCGGCATGTGGTATTATGGGGAAGATGCCGGAAGGATGGCAAAAACCAGTGAGGTGATTTGTGTGGATTCCCTTCTTCGCCGTGCCACTGCATCGGAAGTGATTACCATTGCAAAAGAGAGTTATGATGCAGTAGATCTGCTGGCACTGTTTATTAAAAAAGTGATTGAACTGCCGCAGAAACTGGGAAATACTTCGCATGTGACCGGAATTGTCCTGACGGTGGATCATCTGACGAAAGAGTTGATCGGCATTTTCCGGCATGTGGCAGAACTTTTAGGATTGTCGCAGGAAACATTTGCGGTGATTGATGACAAAGAGAGTTTCTATGCGTTTGCCATGAACCAGGAGAAATCTTTGTGGATGCACGATGTGTTTTTGTTTTCCTGCGGGAAGAATGCCGTCAGTTCCTATGACCTTTCGAGGGATATGCATACGAAGCCGCAGATGATCACAATTCACGCAACCGGGGCACAGGAACTGGGAGAGGAGAAAGATGAGGCGTTTGCAAGGCTTCTGACTAACTGTTTTGCAAACCGTTCGGTATCTTCGGTTTATCTGGTCGGGGACGGGTTTGACGGAGAATGGATGAAACAGTCACTGGCAGTTCTCTGCCGGGGACGGCGCGCGTTTTTGGGACAGAATCTTTTTTCCAAAGGGGCGTGCTATATGGCGCGCATCCGTGAAATGGGAGAAAACTGGCCATTCATTTACATGGGCGAAAACGAGATGAAATTTAATCTGAGTTTAAGTGTCGTGGAAAAAGAAAAAAAGAAGGTTTTAAATCTTGTCAGTGCCGGGAAAAACTGGTTTGAGATAAAAAATACATGTGAGGTGATCCTAAGCGGCACGCCGCAGGTGGAATTTTTAAAGCAGCTTCCAAGCAGCAGTACTCCCCAGATACAGACGGTGGAACTTGAGGATCTTCCGGTTCGTCCGGACCGCACGACAAGACTACGGATTACGGCCAGTCCGGTGGCAAATGATAAGATTGAAGTGGAAATCCGGGATCTGGGATTTGGTGAATTTTTCCCGGCTACCGGCCGGGCATGGAAAAGTATCATAATGATGGGATAAACGTATGGGTGAATTATTACTTTGTCATGAAACAATTGCGGCTCTGCCCTATTATATAGAGGAAACCGGGATAAACATATATTCCATGGAAGAACTCAGCTATTATATTTCCGGAAATGTGTATCTTCTGGATCATTCCTTCATGTGCGAGAGTTTATGTACATGGGTGGAAAAACAGATGCATCGTGTCGAACTCGCACAAAAACTCAGGGAGAATATCCGCACGGAAGGAAAATTGTCCGATTTTGTTTTTGCCATATTGCAGGATACGGCATACTGTACCATGAAAGAAATGCAGGAGATCGTTTTTGCGGTCCGGCAGATGGAACAGAAGTCGGATTTTGAGCGTGACAAGATCCGGGCAGACCAGCTGATGGAGAAGGAAAAATATCTGGCAGCTATTTACCGGTATAAACATCTGTTAGACGAAGCAGATATGAAGGAAACCAGTGAGGTTCTGCGGGGAAATCTCTGGCATAACCTCGGAACGGCGTATGCACGTCTCTTTTTGTTTGAAGAGGCAGGGCGCTGCTTTGAGAAGGCATATGCATTGAATAAACAAAAGGAATCTCTCCGGGAGTGCCTGATGTGCTGCCGCTGCCGGCATGATGAGGAAGCGTTTGCGGAAATTGCAAAAAAATATCAGGTGGAGGAGAGAAAGCAGCAGGAAATCAGAAATGAAATTTCCATCGCATGTAAGAGCGAAAAACTCGAACAGTTTGAATCCCATCTGGAAGAATTAGCGCAGCGGACCGGGGGTGCCCAAAAGGGGAAGGCAAGGAAAGAAGCAATGGATGTGATTGTTCAGTGGAAGAAAGAGTATCGAAGGAGCTGCAAGGTATAACATATGATTTTTTCAAATTTATTTCATAGAAAAAAGAATAAAGAAAGTGAGACAGGAAGTTTCTCACAATATGATCAGAGCGAGTATGCAAAGCTTGAGACAAAGAACATTGTAAAAGAACTGAATCTGTCGGACGCGGCGCAGGCAAAGAAATATGTAGTGGATTTGTGCAAGCAGATGATTCAGGCGTCTAAGGATATGGAAGACAGCAAATCGGAATATCAGCTGGTGACAAATTATCTGACAGATATTCAGATTCTCGAAGACCTGACGGACGCAGAGCGTAAACCGATTCTTGAGTGCGCCACACAGGTCGCAAAGCTGGAAAAGCAAAGAACCGATTTCCTGAAAACCAAACGCCGGTTGACAGATACGCAGTTTGCGCAGATGCAGGAGGAAGAAGAGAATCTTCCGGGAGTGATCCGCCGGCTGAAAGCCAATGAGGCAGATCTGGATGCCATCAAGAGAAATATGGCATATCTGGAAGGAAAAAAACTGGAATGGTCCATGCAGCTGTCTCTTATACACATCTCCGAGCCCACGAGACCGTACTAGATCTCG
>ERZ1027010.843-NODE-843-length-11837-cov-7.501698_pt1 | contig 11837 bp, 10 predicted proteins | sample MGYA00519448_ERZ1027010 | MGnify/ENA primary metagenome ERZ1027010 (study PRJEB26926, sample SAMN06164694) | human gut metagenome | biome: ENVO:00009003; feature: ENVO:2100002; material: ENVO:00002003 | host: Homo sapiens | place: USA | collected 2012 ... | reverse complement strand
TGTGGTCGGTGACCATCAGGTCGTTGTCGATGGTCTTGGGCACACCCATAAAGCGGATGTCGCTCTGGATGCGCTCGCCGTACTCGGCCAGCTTGCCGATGGTGTCCATGGAGTCGTTGCCGCCGATGTAGAAGAAGTAGCCGATGTTCAGCTTTTCCAGAATGGCGAACAGCTTTTTGTAGACGGTCTCGTCCTCATGCCAGTCCGGCAGCTTGTAGCGGCAGCTGCCGAGGAAGCTGGACGGGGTGCGCTTGAGCAGCTCGATGTCCAGATCGTCCGTCAGCACGGTGGAAAGATCCACCACCCGCTCCTCCAGCAAACCGGCAACGCCATTGCACATACCGTAAACGATCTCTGCGCCGCGGCTCTTGCAGCTCTCAAAGACACCCGCAAGGCTTGCATTGATGACGGAAGTAGGACCGCCAGACTGACCAACGATTGCATTTTTACCCATGATGATTTCTCCTTTTTTGTTTTTCTGTTTCGGCAATATAATATTACGTGCAGGATGCACGAAAACAGACGCGGGAAAAGGGGTTACAGACGGATATGGCGCGGGGTGCCGTTGACATAGACGGGGGTCACCTCGTCCAGGATCAGCGGACGGGCATACTCCTCAAAGGCAGCAGTCACCTGCATCCCGTCGGGGCTGATCCAGTCCAGCGGCACCTTCTTTTCAAGGTTTGCCACCTGCTGCACATCCACCGACTCGGTGATGCACTGGTAGGGATAAGCGGAAATGCGCTTGAGCGCGATCATGCGACCGGTCTCGCCCGCAAAGGCGGCTGCGGCTGCGGCACCGCCCACAGCGTAGGCTTCGTTCACATCCGTGCGGCTGGCCAGATGGCTGGCGCAGCGCTGCAGGGTGGAAAACTCGATGGCACGGCTCTTGCAGTTCAGCTTGTCGTGGATGAGGTCGGAGAGATAACGGCTGGTGCCGCTGAGCACGGCCTTGTGGCCAAAGGCATCCAGCTGGCCTGCGGTGGACACCAGATCGCACAGATAGGTGCCGTCGGCGGTCTTTACGCCCTCGCTGGCCGCAATGATCACATTGGACTTGCGGCGCTGCAGCTCGTCCACCTTGGCAAGGAACTTGTCCTGATCGAAGGGCACCTCCGGCAGCAGAATCAGATCCGGGCCTTCGCAATCGTCGCCGCCCGCAAGGCAAGCCGCACCGGCAAGCCAGCCCGCATGTCGGCCCATGATCTCGGCCACGGTCACGCTGCGGATGTCATACACGGAGGAATCCCGGATGACTTCCTTTAAAATAGTGGCAATGTACTTGGCGGCAGAGCCGTAGCCGGGGGTGTGGTCGGTCAGGCACAGGTCGTTGTCGATGGTTTTGGGCACACCGATGAACCGCACGCTGCTGCCCACGCGCTCACCGTAGCGGGAAAGCTTTGCGATGGTGTCCATGGAGTCGTTACCGCCAATGTAGAACACCGCGCAGATGTCGTACTTGTCAAACAGGGTGAACAGTTTGATGAAGGGTGTGGAGTCCACATCCGGGTCCGGCAGCTTGTAACGGCAGCTGCCAAGGTAGCTGGAAGGCGTGCGCTTGAGCAGTTCAATGCTCATGCGGTCGTCCAGCAGGACGTTCAGCTCCAGCATTTCTTCCTTGAGCAGACCTTCGATGCCGTATTTCATACCGTACACCTTGTCTGCACCCAGGCTGCAGGCGGCTTTGTACACGCCTGCCAGACTGGAGTTGATCACGGCGGTAGGACCGCCGCTCTGACCAATGATCACATTCTTGGCCATGAGTACCTCCTTTTGCAAATTTCATTCTTATCATTTGTACATCGCTGCAGGTTCCGGCTTCCGCGCCGCCAGAGTGGGGTTTGGTCTAAAGGCCCTGCACTGCCCGCAGACCGTGCGGCAAACAAACCGGATGCTGCAAGTGATACAAAAAAGTTTGCGGCATGTGCACACCCTTTTTGTAAAATGTGCAAAATTACCACATCCTTATTGTACCTGTTTTGCCTGTTGTATGCAAGACCTAATTGGTTGCACAGGCAAAAAAATTATGATAAAATAAAAAACGCACAGCCCCGGGCGGATAAAACCCCCTTCTGTGCGGGAAAAATGGAGAAAGCTGGAAAAACCATGGGCATTTCACACGAGTATCATTCTGCGCCGCGCCGGGCACGGCGCGGTACAGTCAGCGGCAAGCTGCGCTTTCTGGGCGCAGTGGTCGCCATTTTGCTGGTATCCTACGCCATCACGGCCATTCTGGAAAAGGGCGCAGAGGGCGCGGACGATACCCCGTCTACCAACGCCAGCGGCATTGCCGAGAACATTCTGGCACCGCTGCCCATGCAGGGCGAAGCAGATAGCAGCAGTGCTGCACAGGATGGCAGCATCGGTGAGCAGGCCGTCACACTGGAGAACTTTGGCCCTGCAAAGCAGAGCGCTGGGGCCTACACCGTCAAAGCCTATGATGCCAGCGTCATCCGCCAGCCCAGCTGCGGGCAGGTGGACCTGAGCTACTTTGCGGACGCAGCCTTTCTGGGCGACAGTCTGACGGTGGGCTTCTCGGATTACCAGATCAATCTGGACGGGGCACTCATCTGCGGCTATACCGGCGTTGGCCCGGATGCCATTGTGAACCGCAGCGCAGTCAAAAGCCCCACCCGCGGGCAGGAGGTAGCGCTGGATGTGCTGGCCGCTGCCCGGCCCAAGAAGCTGTATATCCTGCTGGGCACTAACACCCTCACCACGCTGGGCGCTTCGGATCGCTTCCTTGCCTACTATGGCCAGATGCTGGATATGCTGCGCGAGGCTTTGGGCGAGGACTGCGTGATCTACGTGCAGTCTATCCCGCCGGTGCGACCCTCGGCAGCTGCCGAAAAGCCCGGCCTTGCATCGGATGTGCTGCGCGGTGTGAACGAGCAGCTGGCTCAGCTGGCCGCCAGCAAGGGATGCGTTTACCTTGACCTGTGGGAGACCCTTGCCGACGGCGAGGGCAACCTGAAGGAGATGCTTGCAGCGCCGGATGGCGTGCATCTCTCTGCAGGCAACGGCTACGGCGCGTGGGTCACCTACCTGCGCAACCACGCCAAGTACAGCGCGGATAATTCCTGGACGATGGGCAGCATTTACAGTGCACAGTAACTTATGGTAAAAGGGAAAGGCTCTGCGAAATTTCTGCAGAGCCTTTCCCTTTGCTTATTCCTGTTTTTCCAATTCCAGAAGATACTGCTTCATCTCCACGCCATAGGCGTAGCCGGTGAGCTTGCCGGTGCTGCCCACCACCCGGTGGCAGGGCTGAAGGATGGCGATGGGGTTGCAGTGGCAGGCACCGCCCACGGCACGGCTGGCCTTGGGTTTGCCAACAGCGGTGGCCAGCTGGCCGTAGGTGCGGGTCTCACCGTAGGGGATCTTGTTCATCTCGGCCCAGACGGCCTTCTGGAAGGGGGTGCCCTTGGGGGCCAGCGGCAGATCAAACTCCCTGCGCGCCCCGGCAAAATATTCGTTCAGCTGCTCCTCGGCTTCCTGTAAAAGCGGTGTCTCGCACACCTTGCGGGGCAGCGGTTCCAGTTCCGGTACGCCGTCCGGGCAGAGGGTCAGCCCGCAGATGGCATCGTTTTCCTCTTCCAGCCGGAAGGTTCCCAGAATGCTGTTCACATACCAGACGTTCAAAAGTTGCGCTTCCTTTCCTGTGAGTTTGTGTTATACTGAAGCTATCTTAACACAAATGTACATCCGGCGAAAGGGGCGTTTTTTGTTATGGTACAGGCATTGGAAGAGATCATTGCCAAAAGCAGCAGCATCGTGTTCTTTGGCGGGGCGGGCGTTTCCACCGAGAGCGGTATCCCGGACTTCCGCAGTGTGGACGGACTTTATCATCAGAAGTACGCCTACCCGCCGGAAACCATCCTGAGTCACACTTTCTGGGAGGAGAACCCGGAGGAGTTTTACCGTTTTTACCGCGATAAGCTCATCGTGAAGGGGGCAAAGCCCAACGCGGCCCACCTGCGGCTGGCAAAGCTGGAACGGGAGGGCAGGCTGAAAGCGGTCGTCACCCAGAACATCGACGGCCTGCATCAGGCGGCGGGCAGCCGCACGGTGTACGAGCTGCACGGCAGCACCCTGCGCAACTACTGCACCCGCTGCGGTAAGTTCTACAATGTGGATTTCATTGCCAACAGCACCGGTGTGCCCCGCTGCACCGAGTGCGGCGGCATCGTCAAGCCGGATGTGGTGCTGTATGAAGAAGGGCTGGACGAGGAGGTGCTGTCCGGCGCGGTGAACGCCATCCGCCATGCGGATACCCTGATCATCGGCGGCACAAGCCTTGTGGTGTACCCGGCGGCAGGACTGATCCGGTACTTCCGGGGCGACCATCTGGTGGTCATCAATATGCAGCCCACCGGGGCAGATGCGGAAGCCGACCTGTGCATTGCAAAGCCCATTGGTCAGGTGCTGAGCGAGGATGTAACGCTGGATCTGTAAAACAAAAAGAGCGGCCCTATTTCGCGCCGATTCTCGCCCCCGGTCCGGTATGCTGGATGCATACTGAAAAAGAATGGGGGAAACCAAATGATCCAGGTTTGTGACCCGCCGCGTACGCGGCAGGTAAGGCGGCTTTCGGCGGAGGAATTCTGCCAGCTGGCGCAGAGCGAAGTGAGCAGTGTGTACCGTCCGCGCAGCGAGGTGCTGCGGATGCTGACGGTAGGCGAGGTGTGGGGCGTGTACAGTACATGCGGTGTGCCGGGAGCCGGGTGCATCCTGCTGCCCATGGATGCCGATGTGGCAGCGGCGGCTGCGCTGCGCCGATTTCTGGGCTGGAACCGCACGTCAGGCGGATATTTTTTGACCCCAGCAGCCGGGCCGGACGGCCATGCCGCCGAGACCCTTGCGCCGCTGCTGGCTGCGGCTGCTGCCCGGCAGGAGTTTCTTGCCCGGCAGCGGGCACGGTGGGCCGTGGTGGAATGTGCGGCAGAAGAGCTGATCCCGCTGTATCTGCGTCAGGGGTTTGCTTTGCGGGCTATCCGTCCGCTGGACAGTCTGGCACCGTGTTTCCTGCTGCAGGCCGGGTGCCTTGCGCAGAATGTGCCGCCGGTATGGCTCCCACTGGCCGACCGGGTGCACATTGCCATCCTGCTGGCTCGAGGCTATGCCGCGCTGGAAAGCCGCGAAAGCCCGCAGGGCACCGTGCTGGCACTGTATCCCGTATGATGTGAAAGTGAGGAAGTTGAAATGAAAGCAGTGGTTCTGGAAGATTATGCCATACAGCAGGGAGATCTGGACTGGTCGGGTGTGAAGGCGCTTGTGCCGGACATCACCCGCTATGGGCGCACCGCGCAGGAAGAGGTGGTGCCGCGCATCGGGGATGCGGAGATCGTGTTCCTGAATAAGTGCCGCATCGACGAAGCCGTTCTGGCCCAGTGCCCGAAGCTCAGGTGGGTGGGCATCATTGCCACCGGCACGGATAACCTTGATCTGAAGGCCTGCCGCCGCCATGGCGTGCCGGTAGCCAATGTGCCGGGCTATTCTACTTACAGTGTGGCACAGATGACCTTCAGCCTGCTGCTGGCCATCTGCCAGTGCGCCGACCGTTACCATCGCCTTGTGCAGGACGGCCAATGGCGCACCGAGGAGCCTGCGGCCTACGGTCTGCTGCCGCAGGTGGAACTGCCGGGCAAGACCTTTGGCATCTATGGCTACGGCAGCATTGGCCGGCAGACCGCCCGCATTGCCAAGGCCTTTGGCATGGAGGTGTTGGTGTGCACCCGCACCGTTCGGCCGGAGTACAAAGCCGACGGTGTGGAGTTCGTGGATCTTGACACCCTGCTTGCCCGCAGCGATGTGCTCAGCCTGCACTGCCCGGCAACACCTGCAACACGGGGGCTGATCAACGCGGCCACCCTTGCAAAGGCAAAGCCCGGCATGATCTTGCTGAACACCGCCCGCGGTGCGCTGGTGGACGAGCAGGCCGTGGCCGATGCGCTGAAAAACGGGAAGCTTGGCTTTTACGGTGCCGATGCCTTTGGCACTGAACCGCTGCCGCAGGCAAGCCCTTTGCGCGGCCTGCCGAATGCCCTGCTGACACCGCACATCGCGTGGGCCACCAACGAAGCCCTGCAGCGGCTGATGGATATTACTGCCAACAACCTGCGCACATGGCTGGATGGCGCGGGAGAGAATATTGTGAACGCATAAAAATAACGGGAACGCCGTATGGACGTTCCCGTTATTTTTTAGTTCAGGATACCGCTTGCCTTGATGGACTGCACCGCCTCGGCAATGCGCTCCGGCGGCAGGGTGAGGGCAAAGCGCACGTAGCCTTCGCCCAGCGGGCCAAAGCTGGAACCCGGCGTGCACAGCACACCGCTCTTTTCCACAAGGTCAAGACAGAAGTCCATGCTCTTTGCGTACTTTGCCGGGATGGGTGCCCACACGAACATGCTGCCGTGACTGTCCGGCACATTCCAGCCAATGGAACGCAGGCCGCCGCACAGAGCGTCGCGGCGCTGCTGGTACAGGCCGCACTGCGTTTTTACCATGTCCAGCGGGCCGGTCAGGGCGGCGATGGCCGCTTTCTGCACCGGCAGGAACATGCCGAAATCGATCTGACCGCGCAGCTTTTTAAAGGCGGCTACCACGTCCCTCCGGCCCACAAGAAAGCTGATGCGGGCACCGGTGACGTTGAAGCTTTTGGACAGGCTGAAGAACTCCACGCCCACATCCATGGCACCCGGCGTATTGAAGAAGCTGTTGCCCACGGCCCCGTCAAAGATAATGTCGCTGTAGGCGTTGTCGTGGATGATGAGAATGTCATACTTTTTGGCAAAGGCCACCAGTTCGGCGTACAGCTCCGGGGAGCCGACGCTGCCCACCGGGTTTGCGGGCAGGGAGACGATCATATACTTTGCCTTGCGGGCCACATCCTCCGGGATGTCCTTCACATAAGGCAGGAAGCCGTGCTCCTTGGTCAGCGGGTAATACCACGGCTTTGCGCCGCCCAGCAGACTGCCCGCGATGAACACCGGGTAGCAGGGAGTGGGCAGCAGCACGGTGTCGCCCTCGTCGCACAGCACCATACCAATGTGGCCCACGCCCTCCTGACTGCCCGCACAGCTGGCCACCTGATCCGGGGTGATCTCCACATGAAAGCGGCGTTTGTAGTAGCCGCACACGGCATCCAGCAGCTCAGGCAGGTCGCGCAGGCTGTACTTCCAGTTCTGCGGGTCGGCAGCGGCATCCATCATGGCCTTGCGGATGTGCTCGGCAGGCGCAAAGTCCGGCGTGCCGACGCTCAGATTATAAATGGTGCGGCCCTGTGCTTCCAGAGCTACCTTGCGTTCGTTCAGTGCGGCGAAGATCTCGTCGCCGAACAAGTCCAGTCGTTTGGAAAATTCCATGATACAATACCCCTCAAATCCTCTTGTTTTCAACATGAACCATTTTAATAATAGAGCTATTTTAGCACGTTTTTCCAAACCGCGCAACGAAAAGGGCAGATGGGGGAGAAAGTTTCAACTTTCGGTGATGGGAAGCGAAGGATGTTTCACGGGAAGAAAACCCTCTCAGTCACGGCTGACGCCGTGCCAGCTCTCCCGAAGGGCGAGCTTTATGAGTGCAAACCATCAGATGCAAAAGAGCTCCCCCTTTCGGGGGAGCTGGCGAGCGAAGCGAGACTGAGAGGGTTTATCAATCAATCGTCGTTTTTGTCCGTCCCACGCCGATGACGGCGGTGCTGATCTTTTTCCAGCTGCTGCAGCCGCACACACCGTCCACACGCAGGCTTGTGCGCCGCTGGAAGCCTTTCAGCGCTTCCTCCGTCCGGGCACCAAAGATGCCGTCGATGCGGCTCCCGGTCTGGTAGCCCAGCGTGGAAAGCGCGTCCTGCAGAATCATCACATAGCAGCCGCGGCTTCCCCGCCTCAGGGTAGGATACCCGGCGGTGGTGCCGCTGCAGGCGGGCGTGCCGTAGCGGCGGTCCATGTGCACCCATGTGGGGGTCTGGCTCAGCGGCTCCACATAGCCCCATGCCCCGGTGCCCCGGGCTGCGTTGTAGATGGCCGTGCGGGCGGTCTGGGTCAGGCTTTGGCCCACGTCAAAGGATACGCCCGCGTAGTGCTGGCTGCGGGTGCCGTGGCCGCCCTCCCAGATGCGGCGGAAGGCATACCCCACCGGGATGCCCTTGCCGTACTTGCGGCGGGTCAGGTTCCACGCTTCCATGGCCGCAATGGTGGTCCACAGGGTGGGGCTGGCGGATTTGCCACGGAATTCCCGCACCCGCAGGGTGGTGCCGGTGCTGTAGGGCATGGGGTCGTTCTCGTTCAGGTTTGCATAGGTGTATACCTTGTTCTCGTAGGCATCGTAGATCAGAAGTCGTGCCATCGCTCATTCCTCCTTGCTGCAGTGTGGGCAGCTCTGGGCCTGCAGCGCGGCCCATGTTCCACGGTCCACGGTGCCGGTCACCAGCAGCCCAGCCCGCTGTTGTGCCAGCCGGACGGCGGCAGTCTCTTCCGGGCCGAAGCAGCGGTTCTCGGTCACATAGCCCTCGGTGCAGTACAGGCAGGAACGTCCGTTCAGCCATGTCTCCACCTGCGCCACGTCCGGCCCCACGCTGCCCGCGCCGATGGCCCGGCCCGGGTAGACCGGGCCATGCCCGATGCTGCGGTCGGGGTTGGGCATTTCGGCGGCGAGCTGCAGGCTCAGCGCTTCCACAGCTGTCCATGTGTCGGCATCCGCAATGCCGGTCTCGGGCAGGCCCAGCAGCTCCTGTGCGCTGCGGGTGGCGGCGGCAGTCTCGTCGGTGTACTGGGCGGAGAGGGGCAGGTTCTCCACACTGGTAAAGTAGTAGGCAATGCGCTGCAAAAGCAGGCTGTAGTAGAGCACTGCACTGCCGGAAGACCCCACTGTGAGCGGGGTACCGGGGTAGGGCAGGCGTTTCAGGGTGACCACCGGCCCGGATGTCCGCAGAGTGGACGCCTTGTCGTACAGGCTGTTCCATGTGGTACGTCCCACGATGCCATCTACAGTCAGCCCCGCAAAGCGCTGGTAGGCCCGCACGGCAGCTTCGGTGGAAGCACCGAACTGTCCGTCGATGCCAATGGCCGGGATGCTGCTCTCGTAGGCGCTCATGAGGTAGAGGTAGAACTGCAGCTCCCGCACCGCTGTGCCGGAAGAGCCCTTGCGCAGCACGCCCGGGTACTCGCCGGGGCGCAGGCTGGACGACAGCAGCTTGTTGGCGATGTCGTTGTACACCTCGTATAGCTTGTTCCATGTCGTGCGGCCCACCACACCGTCGCTGGTCAGGCCAAAGTAGGTCTGGAACCGCTTGACTGCCGCTGTGGTGGCACTGCCGAACTTGCCGTCCACCGTGATGTTGTTCAGGTTCGAGTACACCGTGCGCGCGATCTTGAGCCAGAACTGCACCAGCCGCACATTCTGTCCGCTTGCACCCTCCCGCAGGGCGGTGCCGGGGTAGGCATTAGGGGTGCCGTTGTCGGACTGGATGCTGCGGAACTGGTCGTACAGCTCGGTCCATGTGTCACGGCCCACCACGCCGTCCACGGTCAGGCCGTATTTGCGCTGGAAGGCCCGCACCGTGTTGGCCGTTCCAGTGCCGTAAACGCCGTCCACTGTTAACGATGGGATGGAAGACTCATACTGTGCCAGCGTATTCAGCCAGAACTGCAGCTGTTCCACGGCGCTGCCGGTGGAGCCGGTGCGCAGTACGGTGCCGCCCCATGTGCCGTCCGAGAGAGTGCCGCTGGACACCTCGCCCTCGCTGGTCAGCTCCGCAAGATCCTTGACCGACACATAGATATAGCTGATCTTGTACCATGCCTGTCGTCCGACTACGCCGTCGGCGGTCAGGTTGAACTGCTTCTGGAACGCCCTGACCGTGGCGGCCATCTTGGCCCCGAACACGCCGTCCACAGTCAGCAGGCCGAGGAAGGGATAGTCCTTGGTGATGCGGTTCAGCTGGCGCTGCAGGGTGAACACCGCTGTGCCGCTGTCGCCCTGCCGGATGGGCGAACCGGGGTAGCTCTGGGGGATGGACTGGATGTTCGAGGTGCGGATGATCTCGATGTCGTTGCCGTAGTAATACTTCAGGATCTGCAAGGCGTTACGGCCCTGATTGGCCAGCGTCACGGTGCCCCACTGCTTGAGACCCGGGCAGGTGACCGATTTACCGTCGCAGTATTCAGAGTAGTAGGGGTTTACGGTGCCGGTCTTGCGGATATAGGTGTTGAAGATGTCGTCGGTGATGCGCACCATCACATCGAACACCGTGCGTCCGTGAACGTAATACTGGTCGTAGCTGGTGGAGTTGGTGATGTTGAAGGTGTAGCCTTTGCTGGGGTACCACTCGGTGTAGATGCGGTTGAGTGCCAGCGAGATCTGGCAGTGGATGTTGGCCCGCAGGGCCTGCTCCGGCCACGGGGAGCAAAATAACCAAACCGAAAAAATAACCGTAAAATCGTCCAAAATATGCCAATTTGGAACGTTCAAGAACTGATTTTTGCGCTGAATAAGTCATACTTATAATAGGCGGATTTTTGTTTATGCAGCAGGTTTAAGATGTTGGATTTATTCTGTTAAAACTCAGTCCTACTCTCTGCCGGTCACGGCATCCAAGCCAACGCCCTGTTTTTGCTGCCCGGTATTTTCCGGCAGAGAACGGCAAAGTTTTTTTACTTGAAACGGTGCGCGGATACGATATAATAAGGATGGATAGAAAATAACATTCGAGCAGCTCTAAGGTTCTGCTGCCCGGAAAGGAGCTTACTGTTATGCGCTATACCATCAGTGAGATGGCATCTCTGCTTGGTGTCACAACCCATACTTTGCGCTACTATGAAAAAATGGGCCTGATCCACCCCGAGGTCAACGAGGATACCGGCTATCGTTACTATACAGTCACTGATACCCGGCGGTTCAACCTGTGCAGGGAACTGCGGGCGGCAGAGCTCTCGCTGGAAGAATGCCGGGAGCTGATCGGCGCACCCACGGTGGAGCAGAGCGACGCCATGTTCAACCATCAGATCGCCCAGCTGCGGCGCAGGCAGGTGCTGGACGAACTGGCCATCCGTTTTTTGGAACACAAGCGGGAGCAGTACCGTACACTGGAACAGAATGCCGGGCGCATCTGGGTACAGAATTTCCCGGAAATGTGGCGACTGACCTTCTCACAGGAAGAAGCAGCAGACCGGGATAAAGAATTGCAGCAGGAAAAGGCTGAATGGCTGGAATGTATGCCTGCGACCCGCTGGGTGAGCCGCCTGCCCCGGCGGGTGATGGAGCAGTTTCGGGTGGGACGCAACGAGTACGACTACGGCCTTATGATTGAGGCCGATGCCGCCCGCAGGCTGGGGCTGAAGCGCACAAAGCATGTGGAGGTGGTGTGCGGCGGAGACTATCTGACTACCATTTGGAAAAAGGATTATCGCGGGTCCTTTGGGTGGGACTCACTGGACGACCTGCATGCGGAGATCGTGCAGCGCGGGTTCCGTGCGGTGGGTGAGACCTTCAGCAGCATCGCTGCTAGCCGGGAGCAGCCCGATGGGAGCATCGTGAATTACCATCTGACGCGGACAAAAATATATACATAAAATTGCAATATCACAAGAATTTGTTAGATCAGACAAATTCTTGTGATATTTTTGTCAAAATAGCCCTTGACCTTCGCGCTGCTCTAACGTGTAAGCTTTGTTTATCCAGTAACAAAGTCTGCGGACTTTGCTGCCAAACACGGATCACACGAAGAAAAGGCAAGGAGAACGATTATGAGCGAAAAGATTTCCCGTCGCAACTTCCTGCGCACTGCTACCTCTGTCTCTTATACACATCTGACGCTGCCGACGAAGGCTTAGGTG
>ERZ1027010.815-NODE-815-length-12019-cov-3.974089_pt1 | contig 12019 bp, 8 predicted proteins | sample MGYA00519448_ERZ1027010 | MGnify/ENA primary metagenome ERZ1027010 (study PRJEB26926, sample SAMN06164694) | human gut metagenome | biome: ENVO:00009003; feature: ENVO:2100002; material: ENVO:00002003 | host: Homo sapiens | place: USA | collected 2012 ... | reverse complement strand
CGAGATCTAGTACGGTCTCGTGGGCTCGGAGATGTGTATAAGAGACAGATTCCGTTTTACGGCACGCCTGAATTTTTTTTTGGGAACACTCACCAAGATAGACACTGGAGCTAATGTCTCTTCTTCCACCGCTAAATAAACGACCCGCAGTGGAAACGCCACAAACGATTGCCCTTTTGCAAACAACAGGTCAATGTAACGTTTCCACGACAGACGTTCTTCTTTTGAAAGGGTATACCTTCTATTTACCATTCTTTTTATTACTACCCATCTCTTTTTTCAGATACAATTCCAGGGCAGCCGTCATAGACGGAGCTTCGGGAGTCGGCGCTTCCACATCCAGGCGCAAACCGGCCTCTTTCACCGCTTTGGCTGTTGTCGGGCCGAAACATCCGATCTTTATATCTTCTTGTTTGAAATTCGGGAAGTTCTTCAACAGAGAGGAAATTCCCGAAGGGCTGAAAAATACCAGCATATCATAGTCGAATTTCTCGTCTTTAGAGAAATCATTGCTTACGGTGCGGTACATAACAGCTTTCGTAAAAGAAATCTTTTTCGCTTCCAACATAGTTAACAAATCATCTTTATGCACGTCGGAAACGGGCACAAGATATTTTTCTTTTGCATGTTTGCCGATAACTGTAACCAGATCATCCAGCTTTCCGGTCTGTCCAAAAAAGATCTTACGCTTCCTATACACAATATATTTTTGCAAATATACGGCAATGGCCTCAGTCATACAGAAATACTTCATCGTTTCGGGAATGGCAACACGCAGCTCCTCACACAGGTGAAAGAAATGATCGATCGCCGTACGAGCCGTGAAAACAACAGCCGTATGATCCAAAATAGAAATTTTCTGCTGTCTGAACTCCTTAGATGAAAGAGGTTCTACTTTAATGAATGGACGGAAGTCAATCTCAACTCCATACTTCTCTGCAATGTCGAAATACGGGGACTTCTCGGATGCAGGCTTCGGTTGTGATACCAGCAACTTTTTGATGTTCAATGCCATAGAGTACTTGTCTCGATAAAGTTATACAAATAAACCATACCTTCGTACAAAAATACCAGAGGTAAAATTTCTTGGCCGCAAAGGTACAAACTTATATACAATAAACCAGTGCTTTTCTTGTGAAATATCCGTATTGTCTTATAAATTATTACAAAACGACACAAAATATAGAGAATACAAAACATTGTTATCGGTATAGTTACCTGTGTCCCGACAAACACCAACCACAACACCGGAACGTATAAAGAGACTCCCCAAATCCCCATAATAGCATTATAACTCGTCTTCCATAACTTATACTTATCGGGGTCGGAAAACACGCTGCCCAGGAGATAATAACAGCATTGTTTAAACTGATAAAACAGGAATAAAACACAAAAAACCGTTCCGATCGCCGATAAAACCGCCTGCCATTCCGCATAATTCACAAATCCGTATATCCTGCCGACCGCAATCAGGGCGATACTTGAAAGGAACAAGACTTGGAATGTCATAAAATTGCGGAAAAAGAATATGCTCTTCCCTATTACATCGTCAAATAGATTCTGCCTTTCCTTCACGAGAAAAGCATCTTTCAGCATCTTCACAAACAGTTGGAAATTCGTCCGGAACACAAAGGAAAAGACAATAAACAGGAATAACAGCAGGGAGAAGATGACATCATCCACCAACTGCCCGTTCCATAAGCGAATGCCCACATATCCTTCAAATATATTCATGTTCCCTGCGTATTACAGGTGCAAAGATAATCAAAAAAGAAAGGCAAGCTTACCCGACAAGCTTGCCTTCTCAAACAATCAACCGTTATGAATAACGATCTTAGAAACTATCTTTATGAGAGGACGAGTAGACCTCGCCCCTACCGACGTCATTAAATATTGTAGTATTGTTCCCAGCCTTTACGCGGCATTTCGCCAACCAGCATCTGGTTCATAACCGGATCGTTCACGATCTGCTTCGTGTCGCGGTCGAACACGATCTTGCGGTTCATGCGCTGTGCCAACACGCCGAGACAGAATACCTGGCTCAACGGACCTGCGATAGAGAACGGAGAACGAGTCTTTTCCTTGCCCTGGCAAGCCAATAGGAAGTTTGCGTAGTGGTTGGACGGGCTCTTTTGATATTCCGGCAACTTCGGATTCATATCCTTGGCTACCTGATCAGGAATCACAGACAAGGTACTACCATGAGAACCACCCTTGAATGTCAAAGTCTTCGTATAGATTTCCTTACCCGGGTTCAATTTTGCCAACTGAAGTTTGCCACCGGCAACCGTCGGGATATTCGGATCGACATCGGAAGAACCGTAGTTCTCAGGAACAGGAGGAATATTATCCAGACCGTCATACCAGGTAATATCGACAGCCGGCATTTCTTTTCTTTCCGGGAACCTGAACAGGATACGGGAAGACATCGGGAAGAAGAACGGGTTATGATCTTTCAGATACAACGGATTTACTTCCGTCGGCAGACCGAGATCCAGGAATTCGTGTGCGGTATCGATGATGTGAGCCCCCCAGTCGCCCAATGCGCCCATACCGAAATCGTACCAGCAACGCCACTGTCCCAAATGGTAGTCATGATTATATTCGTGGAACGGACGAACACCCAACCAAGTGTCCCAATCCAATGTTTCGGGAACTGGTTCACCCATCGGCATGTGCGTGATGTTCGGGTTCCAGTTATGCCAACGGCGCGGAGAGTTCATGTGAGCTGTTATAGCAGTGACGTCTTTGATCAAACCGGCTTCTTTCCATGCCTTGAACTGGAAGTAGTTGGCTTCGGAATGTCCCTGGTTACCCATCTGGGTAACGACACCGAATTTCTTTTCGGCACGCATCATCACTTCGATTTCCTGGAAGGTGCGGGCCATCGGTTTTTCCACATATACATGTTTTCCATGAGCCATTGCCTCGATCGTGATCGGGAAATGCGCGTGATCAGGTACACCGACTGTAACAGCATCGATCTTGTCGGCCATCTTGTCGAACATCTGGCGGAAATCCTGGAAACGCGGAACTTTCGGGAACATGGAAATAAGTTTCTGAGTATGAGGTGCACCCATATCTACATCACAAAGTGCAACCACTTCGCACAAACCGGTTTTATACAGTTCCTGTGCGATCTCGCCTCCACGGTTACCGATACCGATAAAAGCGATTCTCACTTTTTCGTTGGCACTGACAAAAGGAACACCCGGCATGGCATTGGCCTTAGACGGAATCCAAAAAGAAGGAATTGCTGCCGCAGCTGAAAGGGCGGCTGCCCGTTTCAGGAACGAGCGACGTGAAATATCTTCAGATTTCATGGTAAATATATTAGATAAATTATTAATGTTTGCGTGCACATAAAAACAACAACCTCACAAAAATAGATATTTTTTTCTTACATAAAAGCTTTCTCAGAAGTTTTTTCCTAAATCTTAGCAAACGTTTTCCGGTTTATGGGTGTTGTAACAAAAAACTATATACATTTGTCGACTTTTAAATAAGAATATAAGTGATATGAAGATCAGACAGATTCTATCCATCGGATGTTTCCTTTGGATACTAGCCTCCCTCCGTTTGGCAGCGCAGCAACCGGAAATACAACCCTTGCCCATAGACCCGAAAATAAGATACGGACAGCTAAATAACGGGTTGACTTATTACATCCGACACAATGCACAGCCGAAAGACCGTGCGGATTTCTTTATCGCCCAGAATGTCGGATCGATCCTGGAAGACGAGAACCAGCGCGGACTGGCCCATTTCCTTGAACACATGGCGTTCGACGGAACAAAGAACTTCCCAGGGCATGGCATGGATGAATTTACCGAAAGCATCGGGATGCGCGGAGGTGAGAACTTCAACGCTTATACAAGTTTCGACGAAACGGTCTACATGATCATGAACGCTCCGGTCACCCGCGAGAGCATTGTCGACTCCTGCCTGCTGATCCTGCACGACTGGTCGGGCTTCATCACCCTCGCAGATACGGCCATCGAAAAGGAACGGGGCGTGATCCGGGAGGAATGGCGCACGCGGCAGGATGCCCAGGCGCGTATCTGGGAACAGCAGCTCCCGAAAATGTTTCCGGACAACAAATATGCATACCGGATGCCGATCGGCACGATCGACGTGATCAACAACTTCAAGCCGGACGAGCTTCGCGACTATTATAAAAAATGGTATCGCCCCGACTTGCAGGGCATTATCATTGTAGGGGATATAGATGTAGACAAGGTGGAAGCGGCCGTAAAACGTATTTTTGCTGATATCCCGGCTCCGGTAAATCCGGCCAAACGGGAATATACGGAAGTGGCGGACAATGATAAACCGCTTGTTTCCATTGCTACGGACAAGGAGGCTTCCAATATGGTCCTTTCCATATTCTATAAGCACGACAAGATGCCGAAAGAGTTGTATGCCACCGCCGCCGGGTTGATGAAGGACTACATGGAAAATGTCGTCGAAACGATGATAAACGAACGCTTTGCCGAGATGATGCAAAAAGCGGATCCTCCCTTTGTCGCCGCCCAGGCTTCGGATGGAGATTTCATGATTGCCAAGACAAAAGGCGCTTTCACGGTTGCCGCCCTGGTAAAGGAAGGTGAGATCGACAAGGCACTCGACGCGCTTGTGACGGAGACGGAACGGGTGAAACGGTACGGCTTCACGGCTTCCGAATATGACCGCGCCCGTATCAATGTCCTGAAACAATACGAATCGCTGTTCAACGACCGCGACAAACAAAAGAACCGCTCTTATACGAACGAATATGTCCGCCACTTTACAGACGGCGGTTACATTCCGGGCATAGAAACGGAATATCAGCTAATCAGCCAGATCGCACCGCAAATCCCGATCGAGCAGGTGAACCAATACGCCCAGAGCTTGATCGGTGACAAGAATATCGTAATCGGCTTGACCGGCCCTGACAAGGCAGACATAAAATATCCGACCGAGGCCCAATTATTGGAAGACTTTATCAAGGCGCAACAATTACCGGTCAAACCCTATGAAGAGACTGTTTCCAACGAACCGCTGATCCCCGAACTGCCCGCTCCGGGAAAGATCAGGGAGATGAAAACGGACCCGCTGTTCGGCGCGACGGTCCTGACACTCGACAACGGTATCAAGGTCGTACTGAAACATACGGACTTCAAGAAAGACGAGATCCTGATGACGGCCACCAGCCCCGGTGGCAGCACCTTGTTCGGAGCGAAAGATATCGACAACCTGAAAGTATTCAACGATGTCATTACGCTTGGCGGAGCCGGCAATTTCTCGGCAACCGATCTGAACAAGGTATTGGCAGGAAAGAAAGTCTCCTGCTCTCCTTCCATCGGCCTGAATACGGAAAACGTAAACGGTTATGCCGTTCCTGCCGACCTGAAGACATTGTTTGAGCTGGTTTATCTCTATTTCACGGCTCCGCGCATGGACGAAGAGGCTTATACATCCTTCGAGAACCGTATGATCGCACAGTTGAAAAACCTGGAACTGAACCCGATGGTGGCGTTCAGCGACACACTGACAAAGGCGATTTACGACAATAACCCGCGTGCCGCCCGCATCACGGCTGACGACTTCAGGCAGATCAGCTACCCGCGCATCATGGAGATGTACAAAGAACGATTTGCCGACGCTTCAGACTTTGTCTTTACGTTCGTCGGAAATATCGACACAGACAGTATCCGTCCTTTTGTAGAACAATATCTGGCGACACTCCCGGTCAAAGGACGTGCCGAAAAAGCCAATCCCGCCGAAGTACCGGCTATCCGCAAGGGCGAATACACGAATATCTTCAAACGCGCTCTGGAAACACCGAAAGCGTCGGTTGTCAACTTCTGGTCCGGCAAGATGGAATATAACCTTGAAAACATCCTCACCGCCACTATGTTAAAGCAGATTCTCGATCTGGTCTACATGGAAAAGGTACGCGAGGACGAAGGCGGGACATATGGAGTACAGACTTCCGCACAGATTTCTTCCTTCCCTGAAGGGCAGACATTCCTGCAAGCCTATTTCGATACGGATCCGGCCAAACGGGAAAAGATGAACGCTATCGTCCGGACAGAACTGGATAACATCGTCAAATCCGGCCCGCGCGACGAAGATTTCAAGAAGAGCCAGGACAATATCCTGAAACGCCACACAGAGAACCTGCAGGAGAATGTTTACTGGCTGACGACTTTGGATAATTATTACTTCCGCGGGTTCAACGGCGAGACAGCATACGAAGAAACGATAAAAGGCATCACGCCAGCCAAGATTCAAGCTTTTGCCAAAAAGTTGTTAGGACAGGGCAACCGGATCGAAGTGGTAATGGAGCCGTAACCGCCTTGCAGAAGTTATTACGCCTACATAAGGTACATTTTTGCAGAAAACAAGCAGGAAAAAAGTGAAAAGCAAGCGGAAATGTACAGGAACACGCCCATCTTCAGGCTTCATACACCCGGATGTTGCCGCCCTCGACATCCGGATGTTCATGGCTCCGACACCCGGATGTTTGGGAAGATTACATACCAATCTGTTGTAATCAAGATACTTGCTAAGTAAAAAAAGACTGTATGTTTTACAAAGCATGAGTAAGATGTGATACATAAGTACACAGGAGTGATACATGAATCCGGCATGTATCACTCCTGTGTATCATGTTTACCAATGCTTGCAAAGCTGTTAGTGATAGAGTGACAGAGGATCTCGAAAAAAGAGTATGGACATGGAATAGAAGCACTCTGAACAAAGCGTCAATTAGTTTTCTTCTTCACTTTGAAATGATCGAATCCTTCCCCGTATACACCGATAACGGCACTTTGCGAAACGAAAGCCCTCGGATCAATATCATTGATGATTTGGAAAATCGTATTGGACTGGCTCTTTTTTGCCAAGACAAACATCATTTTCACTTGCTTTCCCGTATAAAGCCCGGTCCCGTCGATCACAGTCACACCTCTATGCAAAGCATTAATCTCCCTACCGATCTCCTCATATTTACTGGAAATAATGAAGAACTGGACCGACTGGCGAGAGCTGTTAACCACCTGGTCAATCATATACCCTGTGACAAACAGCGTCACATACCCGTAAACAACCTTCTCCAAATCGTGTAGCACAAAATAGCTAGACGCGATGATGATCATATCGCAGAACATAATCATACGCCCCAAGCTGACATCCCTGTATTTGTTGACAATCGCTGCAATAATATCCGTACCTCCCGTACTCCCGTTCGCAGTGAAAGCGAAACCGATACCGCTACCGCAAAAGATAGCCCCCAGGATACATGCCATAAACGGTTGGTCGTGCAACAATTGAAGCCCGGATGTCAAACGCTGTATCACGGAAAGGAAAAACGTCAGGACGAAAACGGCATACACCGTCTTCATACTGAACTTCCAACCCAAAATCTTCAGAGAGAGCAGTAATAGCAAAGCATTAATGGCAAAATAAGTGTATTGTACAGGCAAGCCCGTTCCCCAATAGACAATAGAGGCAATACCCGGAACCGCTCCGGAAGGCAAATCGTTTGGCAACAGGAAAACAGTCCACCCGATTCCATAAAAGATCATACCTAAGGCGATCATCAGGTAGTCCTTTAATTCTCTGACCATTACATGGTTAGAGTTCATTGACAATGTTGGTTTCATTCTTCGTTTGTTTTATGCGGCTGCAAAAGTACAAAACAATTGACAATTGAGAATTGAGAATTGACAATTAAATATCATTCCCTTCCCGATTGGCAGTTATCCATTGTCAATTCTCAATTCCCCATTCGTCCAGCCACTCGATAACCGGCTGTTCGCCTTCGAAACGGATAGGCAGCCAGATATAACGGCCGTCTATGGCGGTCTCCGGTGTCCAACGGTCTCCCATATAGATGAACCGGTCAGGCTTGCCAGGAACAGGCAGCACATAAGTGCTCTGCGAGTGGAAAGAGGTTTCCGAATCGGCTCCCACAAACGGATTCGCCAACTCTTTCCACGGCCCCCAGATAGAAGAGGCAACTGCGGAACGCCCCGGATTCGGGGCCCAACCGGTACAACCGGACATGATCAGATAATACTTGCCGTCTTTCTTGAACATGGCAGGCGCTTCCATGAAACGACCGACAAAGAAACGGGCGTAATTACCGGAACAAGCCGTATAATCGTCCGTCAGTTCGGAAATATGCAACGTGCTGTTATCCTCCGAAGCGTAGATATGATAAGCCTTTCCATCGTCGTCGACAAACAGGTTCATGTCACGTGCCATCTGCCCGCTCTCAAAATCGCGTCCCAGCAGGTTCAACGTGTCAGGATGGGCAGGCAGACCACCTCCACCGAAACCTTTCTTCGATTCTTCGGGAACCTGACCTTTATGGATATCCAACACATTCTTCGGCCAGAAACCGGCGTTCGGACGATCGGCAGACAACAACTTGTACGGTCCTGTAACCTTTTCGCTGACAGCCACACCGCTTTTGGCTCCCGTATAACCGGCGCCTTTCGGTTCAAGATGGAACCACATCACGTACCTACCCGTCTTTTTATTGAAAATAACCTTTGGCCGCTCCAGAATGCAACCTTTCACGATCGGACTCGACTCGTCATCCGAAACAGACAAAGCGATTCCTTCGTCTTTCCAGTTATATAAGTCTTTGGAAGAATAGCAATGAACGCCGACCTGGGCTACATTTCCCCCTTCGCCTTCCGTCTTATGCTCGCCGAACCAATAATAGGTATCGCCCTGCTGCAACATACCGCCGCCATGAGCATTGATGTGCACGCCGTTATTGTCCGGCCAGATTTCACCGGGTTTAAAAACATTCCCGGCCTGTGAAGTCCCGGTTTTCCCTTTACATCCGCACAAAGCGAAGAGCAACAGCAGAGGATAAATAGCAATTCGTTTCATACTTGGCTGTTTATACATCGCAGATACGGATACATTTCTCAAGCGAGGCGATTTTGTCTTCCTGCTTCGGGACAAATTCCTGTCCGACAAACCCTTTATAGCCGGTTTCCACAATCGCTTTCATGATAGCCGGATAGTAGAGTTCCTGCGTTTCGTCGATCTCCGCACGGCCGGGAACGCCTCCGGTATGGATATGAGAGAAATACTGGTGATATTTCCGGATATGCTCGATCACGTTTCCTTCCATGATCTGCATATGGTAGATATCATACAACAGCTTGAAGTTCGGCGAACCGATACGGCGGCACAGTTCCGCTCCCCAAACGGTATGGTCGCACAAGTAATCCTTATGACCGACACTGTTCAGAAGCTCCATCGTGAGGACGACATTATACTTTTCGGCTATCGGCATCAGACGCTTCAGGCCTTTCTCGCAGTTTTCCCAACCTTGCAAGTCGGTCACACCGTTCCGGCGCCCGGCGAAACAGATCAGGTTCGTCAGTCCGGCCTCGGCCACCATCGGAATGACTTGTTCATAACTGGCAACCAGCTCGTCATGCAACTTGGGATCATTGAACCCCCTGTCGATACCTAAGCCCGCACCCTGCGCCATCGCAACCGTCAAACCATGTTTCTGCACGATAGGCCAGTCTTTCGGGTCGAGCAGTTCTATCGATTCGATTCCTATGTTTTTACAAATCTCACAAAATTCATCCAACGGATAACTGCCGAAGCACCACTTACTTACAGAATGGCGGATATTGCCTTTCAGCGGCTCCGGTTTCTCCACTTTCTTCTTCTTTGCGGGAGCTGCTGCTTCCATACCGGATACAGCCATCGCTGCACTTCCGGCCAATACTGTCTTAATGGCGGTTCTTCTCGAAATGTTTTTCATACTATTCTTGTTCTTACGTTAATAAATTATTTAATCAGCTCCCATTTGCCTTGCAAATAAGCCTTGTCGATTACGCTTGCCAACGCCTTGTCGTTTGTCCGTTCGGCCAAATCTTTCAGGTCATTGTACAGATAGAACTGCAACCAAAAACCATAATGATAGCGTTCGCGAATGGATTTCGGCTGCAACATCAAAGCATACCATTTGGTATTCAGTTTTTTGGTTTTTGCCACTTCGACCGCTTTCTCGGCATTCTTCCACATGGTGTCGGAAACTTTCGATTCGAGATCGACAAAATCTTCGTACTTCATGGAAGCGGTATTGATCACCAGACAACGGTCGTCCAGCCCCAGTTCTTTCATGGAAAGGCGTTGTTCGAACACCTTGTCGCCATCCAGGTCGAATTCCATCAGATCGAAGAAACCGTTATTGTCCGTATCCGTATATTTGACAGTCGGAAACACGGTCGGCTCGGTCTCGATGCGTTTCGGACCGTAACCGTCATAGATTCCGCCCATTCCCTGATAGTAACGGGCATTTTGGTCGATGCGCCAGCAACCCCATTCGGCTCCGTACAGGTGGATCTTGCCGTCTATCGGGCTGACATACAACTGCCCGTGGCCGGAATTGTCTTCATCCCATTCACCCCGGTCACCCGCCGGATCGGCCTGTCCGTTATTGTCTATTCCGCCTTGGTTCTTTCCTACCTTGAACGGATCTCGCGGCTGATACAACTCCACACGTTCCCAACGATTGCAATCGTCGTCCTCATCGTAAGTAAACCAAACTTTATCCCATTTACCTTCTTTGAATGTCAGATCCCAGGCGGCATCATGATCCGGATACAACAGTTCCGGAAGCTTACGCCAACGGGCATCGAGGAAGAACGTATCGGCTTCGGGAAGTCCGCGCAGGTTCTTGTTGATATGTTTCTGGTTTTCGTAGTTGAAGCCGGGACCTGTAAAATGGATGGTCATATCGAAATCGAACTCATTGCCCGGCGCATTGTCGTTATCCGTATCCATCGAAACGGAAACCCAGTCGATATTACCTGAGAGGACGGAATTTGCCTGTCCGTTCTCTTTCACGATCTTAGGAGAGTCGCAGAAACGGATCGCCATCTCTGTCAGCCCGTCATTGTCGGGATCATAGAACAGGAAAGGGTTTTCCCAGTTCATACGGACATCGTTCACACGTTCGGTCGTGCTGTGTATCTTCATGAAAGTGCTCTTCCCGTTATAATCTTCGTAGAAATCCGACAGGCCGTTATGTATCCAACAGCGGAGGGTGAACGTGTTCCAGTCGATATAGTTGAACACGTCGTCCTTGTCCGTATCCACCACCCACATATAATGCCCGTTACCGGTCTTCATCCGATTTGCTTCGGGGATATTGTCGACTACGACCTGCATGGCCGGATTACCGTCTTCATCTTCGCCCACCCAGTCGATGATAAGGTCACCGTAACCACCGTAGACACCGTCCTTATTACGGTCTATCATCAGGCAGTCGTTATCGGTATCGCCCTCCAGATCGCCGTACTGCATATCGTCGTCGTCATCGATCCATTGCACCGGAATACCGTTGGCCGTCACCGTACGCAGGATATCCGGATCACCGTCACCATCCAAGTCTATATAGGTAGGCTTATACCCTGCGGGAGCAGGTGGCAGCCGATAAGGGATCAAGAGGGTATTTGCATTCCAATATTCCTTTTTCCCGGAACCGTCCGTCTGTGCGGAAAGTCCTTGTGCACTCAGCAGCAGGGAACCTGCTGCCAGCAATAGCGTAATCGGTTTCATGATATCGGTAGATTAATCAGTGATTTTTATGTAGGTAAGCCATTTCTGTATCAGGTCTTTCACTTCCTGATAGTAGGTGAAGTCATACCGGAATCCCCAACCGTGTCCTCCACTGGGGAACATATAGAGAGAAGCCGGGATATGGTGTTCATTCAGCGCCGTATAATAAAGGATAGAGTTCAACGGCGGAACGGTCTGATCGTCATCGCTCAGCAGAAGCAAAGTCTTCGGTGTCTTATCATCCACCTGTTTCTGCAAGGAATAGCGGTCTACCAACTCCTTATTCTCGATATCTGTACCTAAAAGGTTCTTCTTGGAACCGCCATGTGTCGTCATATTATCGAAGCTGATCACCGGATAATAAAGGATTGCAAAGTCCGGCCGGTTGGCATCTGCTGCAAGCGTACTGAGTGAAGCAGCCAAATGTCCG
>ERZ1027010.812-NODE-812-length-12054-cov-5.051754_pt1 | contig 12054 bp, 8 predicted proteins | sample MGYA00519448_ERZ1027010 | MGnify/ENA primary metagenome ERZ1027010 (study PRJEB26926, sample SAMN06164694) | human gut metagenome | biome: ENVO:00009003; feature: ENVO:2100002; material: ENVO:00002003 | host: Homo sapiens | place: USA | collected 2012 ... | reverse complement strand
TCTAGTACGGTCTCGTGGGCTCGGAGATGTGTATAAGAGACAGGTATCGCGGTGGCTCGCAGCAATTTCAACACCGCGACCCGCGAATACAATATGTCCATCCGGCGTTTCCCCGCCAACCTGATCGCCAAGATGTTCTCTTTCCGCCCCAAACCCTATTTCGAGGCCGACGAGCAGTCCGCCGCCGCGCCCGCGGTGACCTTCTGAGCCGGTCGCCGGCAGGCCCGTCATTCGGTATGCAGTTCCGCGCTGCAGAAGCGTGCGGGCATATCGTGCCCTGCCCGTTTTTGCGGGTCCGTAGGACGGGAACTGAGAGCCTCCGCAACGGGACGGACTGAAATCCTCCCTGTCGGCAGCCTCACGCCGAGCGGTTTGGCAGGCGGGGGTTACATGGCGTGTTTGATGTGTTTGTCGATAAGCAGCACGTTCATGGGGAGCGAGAACAGGAAACCGCAGTACATGGCCAACTGCATCATGAACCAGAACGACCATGAGGTGCGCGGCAGCATCGCGCCGTCGCGCAGGACGAACAGGACGAATGCCATCCATGCGTACATGCCCACCTGCCAGGCCGTGAGCGAAAGGAAGTCCGCTTTCAGTGCGTCGAGGAGGGCTTTCCGGCGGGAGATGCGCCGCATGCTGCGGATGGCGGCGTATTGGAACCAGACGCCCAGAATCAACGCCAACACATAGTCGATCGTCCAGCTCCCGGCCAGACGGCTTCCGGCCACAGCCACCGGGAACAGGAAGAGCGCCCACTCCCCGATCAGATCGGCCAGCGTGCAGCCCGCGCCGCAGTGCAGGGTCGAGAGTACGACCGACTGCCAGCGGGGACGATGCGGCATGGCCATTCCCATCGTTTCATTCGCCGGCCGGCTGGCGCTCGCGTGTCCTGCAAGGCCCGCATCGGGCATAGAGCGATCGCGGCCGGGCACGCTCTTCGTCTTTGCCGCCGGGTTCGAGCCGTCCGCCATCTTCGCCGGATCTGTCATCCGCCCGGCCATACCGGCCATACCGGTCATTCCTTCCGCTTTACCCATTCCTTCCATTCCTTCCATTCCTTCCATTCCTTCCATGCCGTCCGTTCCGGCTGCAGGGTCCGTTTCGCCTCCCGTGCTTCGCTTATGGCGTGTTCCGCGGCCGAAGCGGAAATAGGCCCACAATCCGGGCAGCCCGGCCCAAAGGCCGGTGAGTATCCAGACGCTATACATGATGCGCATGGACTGCGGACGGTGTGTGAGGTCGAGGGCGATGACGAGCGCAGAGAGGAGGCCCGAGAGGACGAAGAGGCAGGAGACGACGGATAGTGCGGTCATGGCATGAAAAATTGCGGTACCCCGCGGATACCGCAATTCGCATACCGGCGTTCGGTCTGTTCGGCGGCCAAGCGGGTGGCATGCCGCCTCACCGTCGCCGGATTCCGCCTCCGTGAACTTTTCCCGGTTAGAGCCGTCCTTTTTCGTCGGCACCCGAGCTCTCGACCGAGCGGCTGCGGAACGCTTTGCCGGCTTTGAAGTTATAGGTCAGTCCGATCCGGAAGCTGACACGGTTCCAGGGCATACGGATGCGCACCGTGCGGACGAACTCCTCCGACCGGGCCGTGACGACCTGACGGCTGCTCAACAGGTTGTTCACCGAGGCCGAGAGGGTGAGCCGCTCCCCTGAAAACCGTTTTTTGAGGCTGACGCCCAGGTGGTGCTGGGCATTGATGGTCACGTTGCCCACGAGTATGCCGCTCATGCCGAAATAGTCCAGGTCGATGAAGAATCTGGCAGGCAGCGTGAAGGTCGTCGAGGCGTTGGCGCTGAGGTAGTTGCGATGTTGAAGCCGACCGCCGTTCTCGATGCGCTGGCCCTGCCGTATGCCGGTGAGGTTCAGGTTGAGCGACCACCATTTGGTAAACTGGAAGGGGAGGTTGAGGGTGACGTAATAGTTGTCGAGGTCGTCGAAGTTTTCCCATGTGATGAAGAGCTTGTCGGGGTTGTATGGGTCGGCCTGCATGAGCTGCTCTATGGCATCGGAGTGCAGGTTCATGCCCACGCTCAGGCTGTATTTGTAGCGGGCGACCAGCGTGAGGGATACTTTGTCGGAGTAGGCGGGGCGCAGCGAAGGGTTGCCCGTCTGGTAGGTGTAGTCCGAGATCTGGAGGCGCTGGGGTGCGAGGGCCCAGAACCCGGGGCGTTCGATGGCGCGGGCATAGGAGGCGACGAGCGACCAGCTCCCCTGCTTGTCGAGCGCCCACGAGAGGTTGGCGTTCGGGAAGAGGCTCATATAGCGCTGGGTGACGTAGTCGCCTTTGCCCGTGGCGTAGGTGAATTCGCCCCTGAGCCCGGCAGTCAGGCCGAAACGGCCGAATTTTGCGTTGAGGATGGCATAAGCGGCGCCGATGTGTTCGGTGTAATCGACCCGGTATCCGTAGTCGGCGTTGTCGTGCCATCCGTCGTTGCGCAGGTACTCGTAACGCGCACTGTTGTGCATGTCGTTATCGGTGTATTTCAGCCCCGCGCTGAACGTGATGCGGGGCGAGAAATGCTTTTCGAGCGCAAGGGTCGCCGTGGTGATGCGGTAGCGGCTGTCGTTGCGGTCGCGGTAGGTGGAGTCGCGCCAGACGGCGCCCGTCGCCGAGCGGTTGAAATAGTCGTTCAGGTTGTCCGAGCTGCGCTCCGTGTAGTCGGCGAGCACCTTGAAGGTCGAGCCGAGGGTGTCGATCCGGTGGATGTAGTTGAACGTGGCGGTATATTGCCCCCTTTCGCCGTCCAGATAGTAGGCGCTCCGGTTGGCGGTCAGCACACCGTCGGCGGTCAGGTCGGTGCGCGAATCGTTGGGCCCGAATTCCGCATTGCGGTAGTACTCGAACTCCACGCCGATGCTGTTGCGCTCGCTGAATTCATAGACGGCCCCTGCGCTCACGCCGAAGTTGCGGTCTTTTTCGCCCAGGTCGGAGTGGGCGACGATGCCCGTGGTGCCCGACCGGTAGGCGGTCTGTTCGTCGGATACGGTGCGGGTGCGGCCGAACCACCCCCAGCCCGAGCCATAGAGGTTGAGTTTGCTGCGGTGGTAGTTGAGGTTGAAACTCGGGTTGTAGTTGTGCTGCATCGAGCTGTGCACGGTGTGGAATGCGAGGCTCCCGTCCAGCCCGTCGTCGCGCTTGCGCCGGAGGTAAATCCGGATCGCCCCGCCCGAGGCGTCGGCGTCGTAGTCGGCGCCCGTCGAGGGGATCACCTCGATCTTGCGGATATCCTCTGCCCGCAGCGCACGAAGGTAGCTCATCAGCTGGCTGCTCTCCATGCGGAGCTCCCGGTCGTCGATGTAAACCTTCGTGCCGGAGGAGCCGTTGATGGAAACCTTCTCGTCGTCGATCCACACCCCCGGAGACTGCTGCAGCAGGTCGATCCCGTCCTTGCCGATCGCCGCCGGCGAATTGGCCACGTCCACTACGAAACGGTCGGCTTCGCGGCGTACCAGTCGGGTCTTGACCACCACGCTGCCGATCTCGGTCGGAGAGGCCGTAAGGGTGAAAATTCCCAGGGACGTGCCGTCCGCGACGCGCACCTGCTTCGCAAGGGGTTCGTAGCCGATAAACTGTACCAGTAGCGTATAATCGCCTGCCGGTACGTTGAATGCGAAGCGTCCTTCGGTATCGGTCGCCATGCCGGCGATCTGCCGTTTTTCGCGTGTCAGCACGACGGTGGCATATTCGACCGGCGCACCCGCCTCGTCGATTACCTGCCCGGTGGCGGGGGATTGTTTCGCCGCCCGTGCGCTCTCCAGCACGAGGGCCGAAGCCATAAACAAGAGGAGCATTTTTTTCATAAGCCGTTGTTATCGGATGATTAATCGAATTGTTTGTTTCGGTTTGTACTTGACGGTGCAAAGATATATATAAATATTTATACTTTGCAATACATAGTACTAAAATAATGCCTGGAATTTTGATGCGAAGAATAATCGGCTGTCCGCTTCCCCGTGCCGGATCGGAGCGGATGAGCCGGGTATTCCGGATTTTTTAACCTGTCTTTATCTCCTGTAACGCGAAGCATGGCCTTCCGTTTTGTGTCGCAAGGTATGCTGCACGGAACGAAATAGACCATCGAACGGTAGTCAGAATCGTTGCGGCAAAGCAGGGTCGGTGTTGTCGGTTTTCGGTCGAAGGATTATGCCGGTCGATTTCTGCGCACGGCCGGCCGGCTGGTGGGAAGGTTGCTTTGCGCACGAATGTACCCTCCGGCAGCCGTCGTCCTCGTTCTGTTGCGGTATTCGGCGCATCGGAATGCACGGGACGCCGTGCGTCGTCCGCGTGCTGGGCTTGCCCGATCTGCCCGGTGCCGAGTGGAAATTTTGTTGAAAACTACACGGACGGCGGGGTAGGAATCCCCGGAAATAATTGCTAAATTTGCTGGTTGAATAATTTGGACGATTATCCCCTTCCGGTATGCTGAGCGCGATCTACTACCTCTTTCTGGTGCTGTTGTGCACCTTTTTCATGATTCTTTCGGCCGTGGCCCTCGTTGTCTGCCGGCCGTTCGACCCGGGCCGGCGGGTGGTGCACAACCTGTCGCGTGTGCTGGTGCGCATTTTCTTCTTTATCCCCCCGCTGTGGCGCACGCGGGTCGAGGGACTGGAGCATATCGAGCGCGGCAAGGCCTATGTGATCGTGCTGAACCATTCGACGGTGATCGACATCCCGGCGCTCTATTACGTGCCGCTCAACTTCCGCTGGGTCTCCAAACGGGAGGTGTTCAAGGTGCCGTTTTTCGGTCAGTTCCTCCATCTTCACGGCGACATCTGCATCGACCGGGGGCGTGCGAGCGAGGCGATGGAGAAGCTGCTCGCCGACGGCAAACGCTGGATCGGCCGCGGGGCTTCGGTGGCGATCTTTCCGGAGGGCACCCGCTCGAAGGACGGGGAGATTCACCGTTTCAAGGCGGGCGCTTTCCTGCTGGCCCGCGAAGCGGGCGTGCCGATCCTCCCGGTCGTGCTGGACGGCACCCGGACGCTGATCGGGCCGAAGGCGATGTTCAACTGGCGCAACCGGATCACCGTGCGCGTGCTGCCGCCCGTGGGCGCCGACGAAGTGGCGGCGAGCGACCCCAAACTGCTCGGCGACCGCGTGCATGACCGCATGGTACGGGCTTTGGGGCAGATCCGCAACAAGTGACGAATTATGGCAGAAACTTTACATACGGACAATTACGGCGACGATGCGATCGTCACCCTTTCGCCGCGCGAGCACATCCGCCTCAGGCCGGGCATGTATATCGGCAAGCTGGGCGACGGCTCGCAGGCGGACGACGGGATTTACGTGCTCGTCAAGGAGGTGATCGACAACTCGGTCGATGAATTCATCATGGGGGCGGGGCGGCAGATCGACGTGAAGATCGAGGACGACGTGGTCTCGGTGCGCGACTACGGGCGCGGTATTCCCCTCAAGTCGCTCGCCGCGGCGGTGAGCGAGATGAACACGGGCGGCAAGTACGGCGGCTCGGCATTCAAAAAGACGGTGGGTCTGAACGGGGTCGGCGTCAAGGCGGTGAACATGCTTTCGAGCCTGTTTGAAGCGCGTTCGGTGCGCGACGGCGAGGCTCGCACGGTCACCTTTTCGCAAGGCATCGAGCAGAGCGACCGGTGGGAGAGCGGCGTGGAGGAGAAAAACGGCACGCTCATCCGCTTCCGCGTCGATCGCGAGGTCTTCGGCGACTACGCCTACAATACGGAGTACGTCGAGCAGATGATCCGCAACTACACCTACCTCAACCTGGGGCTCACGTTCCGGTTCAACGGCAATGCCTATGTCTCGAAAAACGGCCTGCTCGACCTGCTCTACGAGAACATGACCGAGGAGCCGCTCTATGCGCCGATCCACCTCTCGGGCACGGATATCGAGGTGGCCATTACCCACGGAACGGGTTACGGGGAGAGCTATTTCTCGTTCGTGAACGGACAGTACACCTCGCAGGGAGGCACCCACCAGACGGCTTTCCGCGAGGCGATCGCCAAGACGCTCAAGGAGTTTTACCACAAGGACTACGATCCTTCGGACGTCCGCACCTCCATCATCGCGGCCATCTCGGTCAAGGTGAACGACCCGGTTTTCGAGTCGCAGACCAAAATCAAGCTCGGGTCGAAGGAGATCGAGCCGGGGGTCTCGATGCGCAATTTCGTGGTCGATTTCCTCGGTCAGCAGCTCGACAATTACCTGCACAAGCATCCCGACACGGCCCAGACCATCCAGCGCAAGATCGTCGAGAACGAGAAGGAGCGAAAGGCCATTTCGGGCATCCAGAAAAAGGCCCGCGAAACGGCCAAAAAGGTTTCGCTCAACAACCGCAAGCTGCGGGACTGCAAAGTCCACCTCACGGACAGGTGCGACGATGCCGAGCAGTCGATGATCTTCATTACGGAGGGCAACTCGGCCTCCGGGTCGATCACCAAGAGCCGCGACGTGCGCACGCAAGCCGTCTTCTCGCTCCGCGGAAAGCCGCTCAACTGCTTCGGGCTGACCAAGAAGGTCGTCTATGAGAACGAGGAGTTCAATCTCCTGCAGGCCGCCCTCAACATCGAGGAGGACATGGACAACCTGCGCTACAACAAGGTGGTCATCGCCACCGATGCCGACGTGGACGGCATGCACATCCGCCTGCTGCTGATGACCTTTTTCCTCCAGTTTTTCCCCGACGTGATCCGGGGCGGCCACCTGTTCGTGCTGCAGACCCCGCTGTTCCGCGTGCGCAACCGCAAGGAGACGGTTTACTGCTATTCGGAGGAGGAGCGCCAAAGGGCGCTCAAACGGCTGGGCGCCAACCCCGAAATCACCCGCTTCAAGGGCCTGGGCGAGATCTCTCCCGACGAGTTCCGCGAATTCATCGGCGAGGGGATGCGTCTTGACCGGGTGCGTCTGACGAAGGACGATCCCATTCACGACATGCTGGAGTTCTACATGGGCAAGAACAGCTACGAGCGGCAGGGCTTCATCATCGACAACCTGCGCATCGAGGAGGACATCGTGGCCGAAGATCTGGGCCCCCTGTCCTGATAACCCGGATTGATTATGGCAGAAGAGAACGATATCATCGAACAGGAACCCGTCGGACAGCCCGCGCCGGGCAGAGCGGGCAAGTACAGCCGCCTCACCTCGGAGGAGGGGGGCGTGCGCAAGCTGACGGGCATGTATAAAAACTGGTTTCTGGATTACGCCTCCTATGTGATCCTCGAGCGGGCCGTGCCCCATGTGGAGGACGGCCTGAAACCCGTGCAGCGGCGCATCCTCCATGCGATGCGTGCCGTGGACGACGGACGCTACAACAAGGTGGCCAACATCGTGGGCCAGACCATGCAGTACCATCCCCACGGCGACGCCTCTATCAAGGACGCGCTGGTGCAGCTCGGGCAGAAAGACCTGCTGATCGACTGCCAGGGCAACTGGGGAAATATCCTCACGGGCGACGAGGCCGCCGCCGGCCGATACATCGAGGCGCGGCTGTCGAAATTCGCGCTCGACGTGGTTTTCAACAAGAAGACCACCGAATGGATGCGCTCCTACGACGGCCGTAACGAGGAGCCGGTGACGCTTCCCGTGAAATTCCCGCTGCTGCTGGCGCAGGGTGCCGACGGCATCGCCGTAGGACTGGCGTCGAAGATCCTGCCGCACAACTTCAACGAGTTGATCCATGCGGCCGTCGCGCATCTGCGCGGCGAGACGTTCCAGCTCTATCCCGACTTTCCGACGGGCGGCATGATCGACGTGGGGCGTTACAACGACGGACTGCGGGGCGGGTCGGTCAAGGTGCGGGCCCGCATCTCGAAGATCGACAAACGCACGCTCGCCATCACCGAAATACCCTACACGACCACCACCGAGTCGATCAAGGAATCGATCGTCAAGGCCAACGAGAAGGGAAAGATCAAGATCCGCAAGGTGGACGACAATACGGCCGAGAAGGTCGAAATCATCGTGCAGGTCGCGCCCGACGAGTCGTCGGACAAGACGATCGACGCGCTCTACGCCTTCACCGACTGCGAGGTGTCGATCGCCCCGAACGCCTGCGTGATCTGGGAGGACAAGCCCCATTTCCTCGGGGTGAGCGAAATCCTGCGCCGCTCGGCCGAGCATACTCGCTTCCTGCTCGGCAGGGAGCTCGAAATCCGCCTTGCGGAGCTGGCCGAGGCCTGGCACGCCGCCTCGCTCGAACGCATCTTCATCGAGCACAAGCTCTACCAGCTCATCGAGGGATGCCGCACGCGCGAGGCCGCCTATGCCGCCGTGGACAAGGGGTTGGAGCCCTACAAAAACCAGTTGCGCCGCGAGGTGACGCCCGAGGACGTGCAACGTCTGACGGAGCTTAAATTCATCCGCATCTCGCGTTACGACAGCGAGCGAGCCGACAACGAAATCCGGCAGATCGAGCAGGAGATGGAGAACACGCGCTACCACCTGGATCACCTGACGGACTATGCGGTGGCCTACTACGAGCGCATCCGCGAGAAATACGGCAAGGGGCGCGAGCGACGCACCGAGCTTCGCGCTTTCGATTCGATCGAGGCTACGAAGGTCGCCGTCACCAACGCCAAACTCTACGTGGACCGGGCCGAGGGCTTCTTCGGCATCGGCAAGTCGATGCGCGACGGGGAGTTCGTCTGCGACTGCTCCGACATCGATGACGTGATCGTGATGACGCGCGACGGCCGCTATGTGATAACCAAGGTGAGCGACAAAGCATTCTTCGACAAGGGCATCTACTACATCGGGGTGTTCAAGCGCAACGACGAACGCACGATCTACAATGTGCTCTACCGCGATGGCAAGAACGGGCCGATCATGATGAAACGGTGCCCCGTCAAGGGAATCACCCGCGACAAGGAGTACCAGCTGACCAAGGGCACGCCCAAGAGCGAAATCCTCTACCTCTCGGTCAATCCCAACGGCGAGGCCGAGGTGCTCAAGGTCTATTTCAAGCCCCGTCCCCGCCTGAAAAAGGTGATCGTGGAGCTCGATTTCTCGACTGTGGCCATCAAGGGGCGCCAGAGCCAGGGCAACCTGTTCTCGCGTTACGGCATCCACAAGATCGTGGTGAAGGAGCGGGGCGCCTCGACCCTGGGCGGACAGAACATCTGGTACGACGAGGATGTGCGCAAGCTCAACACGGACGGTCGCGGCGTGCTGGTCGGGGAGTTCGAGGGCGACGACCGTATCATCGTCTTTACGTCGAAACACCAATACTACATCACCGGCTACGACCTGCTCCAACACTTCCCCGACGAAACCGTGCGGGTCGAGAAATACGTACCCGACCGGGTCTATTCGGTGGTCTATTTCGACCGCGAACAGCACTATTATTACCTCAAGCGCTTCACGGCCGAGCGGAGCGAAAAGCTGCAAACCTTCCTCGACGAGGAGGGGCAGGCGGAGCTTACGGCCATGACCCGGTGTGCGGGCTCGAAGCTGCGGATCGCCTACCGGGGGGCTCAGGCGGCCCGCCCTGCGGACGAGATCGAGACGGACGAATTCGTGGGGGTCAAGAGCCACCGCGCCAAGGGCAAGCGGCTGACCACCTTTGATGTAAAGACGGTGACATTCATCGAGCCGGAAATCCCCTCGGCACCGGTCGAAGGGGATGACGGGGAGCCCGATCGGGGGACGGCTTCCGAGCCGTCGCATGACGCGGCGGTCGCAGAGCCGACGCACGAGGTCGATTTCGAGATCGAACGACCTGCCGGCGACGGGGACGACGGGACATTCGATCCCGAACAGCTCAACCTGTTCTGAGCGGATGCTGCTGTTCCTGGTCGGATACATGGGGTGCGGCAAGACCTCGATCGGCCGCCGGCTGGCCCGCCGGCTCGGGTTCGGTTTCGCCGACACCGACGCACTGGTGGAGCAGGCCGAAGGGGCTGCCGTGGCCGATATTTTCCGGTACGAGGGCGAGGCGTATTTCCGCCGACAGGAACGGGCCGCCCTCGAACGCCTCATCGCGGAGGGCGGGGATCGGGTGGTCTCCACGGGTGGCGGTCTTCCGTGCTGGGAGGACAATATGGAGCGGCTCAACCGGTCGGGAACGAGCGTCTATATCCGGCGTCCGGCAGCCCAGATCGCTGCGCGCCTGACCCCGTACGGACGGCAGAAGAGGCCGCGGCTCAGGGGACTCGACGACGGGGAGCTGCTGGATTTCATGACCCGCAACATGGCCGAACGGGAGCCTTTTTACCTGCGGGCCCGTTACACGCTGGAGGGAGCCGATCTGAGCGACGAAGAGCTTGTGGCATCGCTCGTAAAGCTTTTGAAACAGGATGAATGACAACCCCATAGGCGTTTACGATTCGGGTCTCGGCGGACTGACGGTCTGGCGGGAGCTGCGCCGCGCGTTGCCCCGCGAGTCGCTCGTTTACCTGGGCGACGGAAAGAACTGTCCCTACGGCTCGCGTCCTGCCGAGGAGATCCGCACGCTGGCCGACCGGGCCGTTGCGACGCTGCTGGATGCGGGTTGCAAGCTGGTGGTGGTCGCCTGCAACACGGCCACTGCCGCCGCCATCGACTTCCTCAGGGCCAAGTACTCCTCGACGCCCATCGTCGGGATGGAGCCGGCCGTGAAACCCGCCTGCCTGAACACCCGCAGCGGAGTGGTGGGGGTGCTGGCCACGGCCCGCAGTCTGGAGGGCGACCTGTTCCGCCGCACGGCGGCCCGCTATGCCGAAGGGGTCGAGGTCGTCGCCGCCGTCGGCGAAGGGTTCGTCGAGCTGGTCGAGCAGGATCGGGAGCAAACGCCCGAGGCCGAGGCGTGCGTCCGCCGCGCGATGGAGGAGATGCTCCGCCGCGGCGCCGACCAGGTCGTGTTGGGATGCACCCATTACCCCTTCCTGATGCCGCTTTTCGAGCGGATCGTCGCCGGACACGGCGTGACGGTCATCGATCCGTCGCCTGCCGTGGCACGCCATGTAGCCCGTCTGCTCGACCATTACGGCCTGCGGGCGGGGGAAAACCATGCGCCGCAATACCGCTTCCTTACATTCGGCGACGAGACCTACCGCCGCCGCCTGGAGTGCAAGGCGCTCGCATAGCCCTGCGCACGGCTCGATTCCCGTGCCACGAAAGGCTCCTGCCGCGCTCTGCATTTTGATTTTCCCGAAATTCTCACTACCTTCGCTTGGTCAACAAGCACCCTTCAGATGGCATCTTCCGACCCTACCGCACAAGCTCCCCGCAAGAGCGCCAAACCTGCCGCACGCAGCAACCGCGACAGCCTGCGCTGGACGGCCGGGTTGCTGCTCTTTTTCTTCGGTCTTTTCGCGGCGGCGGCGGTGCTTTTCTACTACTTCGACTGGAAAGCCGACGCCAGCATCCTGTCGGGTCTTCATCGGGACAATCCCGACCCGTCGCTGCCCGACGAGGTGGAAAACCCCTGCGGCTATGCCGGGGCATGGCTCGCCGAACAGTTGGTAGGCCGTTCATTCGGCGTATTCGGAATCGTTTTGCCGCTGATCGTCACGATGATCGGCGTGCGCATCATCCGCCGCCGGCCCCTGCTGCTGAACCATTCGGCGCTCAGCTCCCTGCTGGTGCTCCTGCTCGGGTCGCTCACGCTGGGCTTCCTCTTCGGCGACGCATGGGACGTGTTCGGAAGCGGTTGGGGCGGTGCCTTCGGTATCGAGATCGCCCGGCTGTTGCGGGGGGTGATCGGAGCCGTCGGGGTGAGCATCCTGCTCCTGGGCGGCTGGATTCTGACGGGAGTTTTTATCAACCGGAACTTCATCAACACGGTCAATTCGGCCGGCAGCGCCGTGGTCGGCAAGGGCGGACGATTCGTCGAAAGAGTGAAACGGTCGGTCGTCCACCCCTCGGCCGCCCGGCAGACCCCGACGGATTCCCCCCAGGAGGCAGACGGGGACGATGCAGCGGCAGGACCGAAGGATACGAACAAGACGGAATCGTCGGAACCCGAGCCGAACGCTTCGGGTATCGCCGTTTCCGCAACCGCAGCGGCGGCGACCGCTGCCGCAGGCCCGTGCCCGGAACCATCGGGTGCGGCTGAGGGAGATGACGACCTGTCTCTTATACACATC
>ERZ1027010.798-NODE-798-length-12163-cov-5.366947_pt1 | contig 12163 bp, 9 predicted proteins | sample MGYA00519448_ERZ1027010 | MGnify/ENA primary metagenome ERZ1027010 (study PRJEB26926, sample SAMN06164694) | human gut metagenome | biome: ENVO:00009003; feature: ENVO:2100002; material: ENVO:00002003 | host: Homo sapiens | place: USA | collected 2012 ... | reverse complement strand
AGAAAAAAGATAGAGATGCCGATAAATAAGATTATTTTTGCGCACTTAAACAGATTTCAATAAGAACGATGAATATTACAAAATTTCTGAATAAAGTATACTTCACCCCCCGCTTGAAAGAAATCGAATTGTATACCGACCATGCGAGTGAACTGCAAGCAGGTGTCATGCGACGTCTGGTACATATGGCTGCCAATACGGAATGGGGCAAGCAATATGGTTATGCTTCTATTCGTACTTATGAAGATTTTAAAACACGCCTTCCCATACAAACTTACGAAGAAGTTAAACCTTACGTAGCCCGTATGCGTGCCGGTGAGCAAAACTTGCTATGGCCCTCGGAGATACGCTGGTTTGCCAAATCTTCGGGAACAACCAATGATAAAAGCAAATTCCTGCCGGTCAGCAAAGAATCCCTGCAGGACACCCACTATCAAGGCGGAAAAGATGCCGTCGCCATCTATTTGGGACAAAATCCCGAAAGCCGTTTTTTCTCAGGAAAAGGATTGATTCTCGGCGGCAGCCACAGTCCTAATCTGAACTCCAACCATAGTCTGGTGGGCGACTTATCGGCTATACTGATACAGAACGTACATCCATTGGTCAACTATATCCGCGTACCAAGCAAAGAAATCGCCCTGATGAGTGAATTCGAACCTAAAATGGAAGCCATAGCCAACAGTACGCTCCACGCCAATGTCACCAATCTTTCCGGAGTACCCTCCTGGATGCTGGTACTTATCAAGCATATACTTGAGAAAACCGGCAAACAATCACTGGAAGAAGTATGGCCCAATCTGGAGGTATTCTTCCACGGCGGAGTGGCTTTCACTCCCTACCGGGAACAATATAAGCAAATTATCAAAAGTTCCAAGATGCACTATGTAGAAACGTACAATGCATCCGAAGGGTATTTCGGTACTCAAAATGACCCGAACGACCCGGCTATGCTACTGATGATTGATTACGGCATTTTCTATGAATTCATCCCTTTGGAGGATGTCGGCAAGGAGAATCCGCGTATCTGTTGTCTGGAAGAAGTGGAACTGAACAAGAACTACGCAATGGTTATCTCCACCTCCGCCGGACTGTGGCGTTACATGATTGGAGACACCGTGAAGTTCACTAATAACCGTCCGTACAAATTCGTCATTACTGGACGTACAAAGCATTTCATCAATGCTTTTGGCGAGGAACTGATAGTAGACAATGCGGAGAAAGGTCTAACCAAAGCCTGTGCCGCTACCGGAGCACAGATTATAGACTATTCCGCAGCTCCCGTATTTATGGACGAGCACGCCAAATGCCGCCATCAATGGCTGATTGAATTTGCTCAAATGCCGGACAGCCTGGAGAAATTCGCCAAGATACTGGATGATACCCTCAAAGAAGTAAATTCAGACTATGAAGCCAAACGGCAAAACGACTTGGCTTTACAGCCACTGGAGGTTATTATTGCCCGTAAGGACTTGTTTCACGACTGGCTGAATAATAAAGGCAAACTTGGCGGACAGCATAAAATACCGCGTCTCAGCAATACAAGAGAGTATATTGAGGAAATGCTTGAACTGAATTCTAAAGAATAATACCGCCCCCCAACAGCAAGCCGTCTGCATCATAGAAAGCGGCGGCTTGCCCCGGAGCGATAGCCTCCAACGGCTCCAACAGTGACACCCTCAGATGTCCGTCCTCTCCTAAAGTAACTTGGCAGCGGTTGGCCTGTTTACGATAGCGTATCTTCACGATGACCGTTTCAGCATCCAATACCCGTTGTTCATTGACCAAGTTCCAGTCCTTAAGGTACATCTCGTCTTTATACAGAGAAGCGAGCGGTGCGAGCACCACCTCATTCGTTTCCATTCTGACCTCTTTCACAAATACGGCACGGTTCAGATGGATGCCCAGCCCGCGCCGCTGACCTATCGTATAGAAAGGATACCCTTCATGCCATCCTACTATTTCTCCCTTTTCATCGACAAAGCGCCCTCTTCCCGGCAAGCGGTCCGCAGGAACTTCACGTTTCAGGAAAGAACGGTAATCCAATGGACAAAAACAGACTCCTATACTGTCCTTCTTGGTGGCAACACGTGTAAACCCGCGTTTGGCGGCATAAGCACGCGCCTCCTCTTTTGCCATATCTCCCATCGGGAGCAACATCCGTTGCAAGATGTCCTGCTTCAAGCCCCACAAGAAGAAAGTCTGGTCTTTATCTCTGTCCACCGCAGGAGCGATATAGTATCGGTCCTCTGAGAATACTTTACGCACATAGTGCCCGGTAGAAATCCGATAAATTCCCTTTTCATCGGCTATTTTTGCCAAAAGCATCCACTTCAATTCATTGTTGCAGAGGGTACAGGGAACAGGAGTATGCCCTGTGAGATATTCATCGATAAAGTAACGGATGATACGCTCGCGAAAGACTTCACGCGCGTCATAAGTGATATGCTCAACTCCCAACCTCGCAGCCAATGCACGGGCATCTTCCAGATATTCCGTCCTACCGTCCACCTCATAGAAGCGGAAGGTCACTCCCGTTACTTCATAGCCGGCTTCCTGCAATTTCATGGCAGCCACAGAGCTGTCCGTACCGCCACTCATTCCCAATAACACACGTTCTTTTGACTTCATGCTGCAAAAATAGTATTTCATCCTGAGAAAACTCTATCTTTGTCACCGTCAAAAAAATAATAGATTTCAAACCATGAGACAAAACTATCGCCTGCTTGTCCTCGACTTGGACGGCACTCTGACCAATTCAAAGAAAGAAATCTCACCACGTAACCTCCGCACCCTATTGCGCCTGCAACAAAGCGGCGTACGGCTGGTACTGGCTTCCGGCCGCCCCACCTACGGCATCGCCCCGCTGGCAGAGCAACTGCAAATGAAGGAGCACAACGGGTACATTCTCTCCTACAATGGCGGAGAAATCATAGACTGGAATACCGGCGAGCTGCTATATAAGAACCTGCTGCCCGACGATGTACTGCCTATTCTCTATCAAACGGCTACCGATAGCGAACAGACCATTCTCACTTACGACAACGAGTCCATCCTCACCGAGCATCCCGATGACGAGTATGTACAGAAAGAAGCGTTCCTCAACAAAATGCAGGTACGCCGTATAGACAACTTCCTGCGGGAAACGCCTCGTCCTTTACCCAAATGTCTCATTGTAGGCAATCCGGAGCAACTCATAAAGACGGAAGCCGAACTGAGCCTGCGTCTGCAAAGACAAATCAGCGTGTACCGTTCGGAACCTTATTTCTTGGAACTCGTCCCCTTGGGTATAGACAAGGCACGCTCACTCGCCGTACTACTGGAGAAACTGGGCATGACCCGCGAAGAAATGGCAGCGATGGGCGACGGTTACAATGACCTCAGCATGATAAAATTCGCCGGACTGGGCATAGCCATGGAAAACGCGCAAGAACCCGTAAAAGCGGCAGCGGACTGCATTGCCCCAAGCAACGATGAAGACGGAGTAGCCATAGCCATAGAACAGCACTTCGTCCTTTGAATCTGACATACAAAAGAAAACATCATGGAAAATTTCAACTACAATTCCGTTCCTTTCAACTATCTGCACTGTCTCAACCCTGCCTGCTCCCGGAGTTCAAACTGCCTGCGCCACCTTGCCGCACAGCATGTTCCCGCCGAAGTGGCACGCATCATGGCAGTGAACCCCGCCAACTATCCCTCGGAAGCCGAGCGGTGCATCTACTTCCGAAGCACCGAAAAGCAACGCTATGCGTGGGGCATCAGTGCCCTATTCGACAATATCCCCTACAAAAAAGCAATCTATCTGAAACGGGAGATTCACGACCTCTATCCCCGAACCACTTATTACCGTATCCTGCACCAAGAGCGCGGCCTATCTCCCGCCGAACAGGAAAGAATCAGCGGACTGTTCACACAGATAGGCATCGGCGAAGCACCCGCCTTCGACAGATACACCGAAGAGTACGAATGGGATGAGCAACATACGCCCAAAGGCTGCGTTGCACCGTAACTTGCTGACCGGATGAATGGTTGATGTCCCACCACCTTCAGTCATAGTGGGACATCCTTTCAGTCGTAATGGGAGCATGCCTCTGTCGTAATGAGAGCATACTTCAGTCGTAGCGGGAATATACCTCTGCCGTAGTGAGAATACATCTCCGTCGTAGTGTCATGCCTGAAAACAGAGGTCTCTATTGCAGTTTCATGCGTTTGCAATGTTCTGTCTGTAAAAGGCAGTACCACTTCTGAAATCTCTTTGACAGGTTGAACAACAATATTTCATACACGACACCATATATTCACAGAAATTCTGTAACTTTGTGCCTTTAACGAGAATTAAAAGACAAATGTCATGGAACAACAGCTGACCATTTACAACACCTTAGATAGAAAAAAGGAGTTATTCGTACCTCTTCATGCACCTCATGTAGGTATGTACGTTTGCGGACCGACCGTCTACGGAGACCCGCACTTGGGACACGCACGTCCGGCCATAACTTTCGACCTACTTTTCCGTTACCTCACCCACATAGGCTACAAGGTGCGTTACGTACGCAATATCACCGACGTAGGCCATTTGGAACATGATGCGGATGACGGCGAAGACAAAATCGCAAAGAAAGCCCGTCTGGAGCAACTCGAACCTATGGAAGTGGCACAGTACTACATCAACCGCTACCACAAGGCAATGGAAGCATTGAACGTGCTTTCTCCGAGCATCGAACCACATGCCAGCGGACACATCATTGAACAAATAGAACTGGTAAAGGAAATCATGAAGAACGGATATGCTTACGAAAGTGAAGGCTCCGTTTACTTCGATGTGGCCAAATACAATAAAGACCATCATTACGGCAAACTTTCCGGCCGGAACTTGGATGATGTACTGAACACCACCCGCGAACTGGACGGACAAAGCGAAAAGCACAACCCCGCCGATTTCGCTTTGTGGAAATGCGCACAGCCGGAACACATCATGCGCTGGCCCAGCCCGTGGAGCGACGGTTTCCCCGGCTGGCACGCAGAATGTACCGCTATGGGAAGAAAGTACCTGGGCGAGCACTTCGACATCCACGGTGGCGGCATGGACCTCGTCTTCCCACACCATGAATGCGAGATAGCGCAGTCTGTAGCCTCGCAAGGAGACGACATGGTACGCTACTGGATGCACAATAATATGCTGACCATAAACGGTCAGAAAATGGGTAAGAGCTACGGCAACTTCATCACATTGGAACAGCTGTTCACCGGCACGCATCCCATACTGGAGCAAGCCTATAGCCCCATGACCATCCGCTTCTTCACCCTGCAGGCACACTACCGCAGTACGGTGGACTTCAGCAACGAAGCCCTGCAAGCTGCCGAGAAGGGATTGGCAAGACTAATGGATGCCGTACACGGACTGGACAAGATAACTCCGACAGCAACTTCTACGGTGGATGTAAAAGACCTGCGCTCCAAATGCTACGAAGCCATGAACGACGACCTGAACTCGCCGATTGTCATCGCCCACCTATTCGACGGCACCAAAATGGTGAACAATATCCTTGCCGGAAACGACACCATCACAGCCGAAGACCTGAAAGAGCTGAAAGAGACATTCCACATATTCTGTTTCGACATCCTCGGGCTGAAAGAGGATAACGCCTCCAATGCCGAACGTGAAGCCGCCTTCGGCAAGGTAGTAGATATGCTATTGGAGGAGCGTATGAAAGCTAAAGCCAACAAAGACTGGGCCACCAGCGACAAGATACGCAACGAACTGACTGCCTTGGGATTTGAAATCAAGGACGGCAAGGACGGATGTGAGTGGAAACTGAACAAATAAGAGCCTGACTAAAAAACGAGAGAGTATGCCAATCAAAGTTTTGACATACTCTCTTTTTTTACAACTTCGTACAACCGGTTATAGCTTTATTTATCGTACGGTATCATATCAGACAAAATACGCTCCCTATACCAAGGGTCATCAATCTCTTTCAATACTTTTCCCATCTCCATACACAGTTCGCTTACAATCTCCTTGTTCTCTTCCAATGGAAGATTGTTCATCTGGTAGGGGTCTTTCTCATCATCAAACAACAAACTCTTTACAAGTTTATGATTATCACGGTCTATATAGAGTGCCAGCGTATAATGAGCCGACTTAAAACCGCGTGATGAAGGGAAATAAGAACGGACTTTACCGTCCGTATCTTTCTCTCCGTCCAAATTCTGAATATAAAGCGCACCGGTAGGGCGTACAATATCCGCCTTTTCATCGAAGAACAGCGGAGCATAATTACGCCCCTGCACAGATGTAGGAATAGAGTCGGACAAGCCCGCCAAACCCAGCAAGGTAGGCATAATATCCGGAGAAGAAAGCATCAAATCATCCAAACGAGGTTGAATCTTGTCAGGAAAACGAACGATGAAAGGCACACTCATAGACTCGGAGAACGGAGAGTTCTTCGGATCATCCGTATGCTGGCTGCACATGGTTTCACCGTGGTCGGAAGAAAAGACTACAATTGTATTCTTGTCCAGTCCCAATTCTTTCAAGGCATCGAGTATCTGTCCGAAAGCGCGGTCGACACCCGTAACCGATGCGAAATAATAACGTGCGCTTTCCGCTTTTTCCATTTTGGAATCAGCATTAGGACGAATCAACAAGCTGTCCAGCGGTTGGTCTTTATATAGGTTGAAGTCCTCCTCCATGCAATCGTCCAACGAACGGTAAGGACTATGCGGCGGGTTCATACCTACCATGATAAAGAACGGTTTCTTCGGATTACGTACATTCCCCTCATTCTTCAGGTAAGAAACAACCTTGCCCGACTCGTGCAGCGGCGACCATTCATGCGGATCGTGCCGCTTACCGTCCGTATCCCAGTAATGCGGGTTCTTATGCTCATCGAATGTGCCGTAAGAGTACCAATAGTTAAATCCATGGCGGCGTTCTTTCGGTGTGTAAGCGTCCCATGCAGGTATACGGTCTTCCACATATTTACCCGGACGTTCAGGGTCATTGGGGGTGGGAAAATCGGTGTGCAGTTTGCCAAAATAGGCGCAGTCGTAACCTGCATTGCTGAATACATCGCTCACACAGTCCACATCCTCGCGTAGGGAACTGATAGGGCGGTTCGAATTACAGTTCAAAGGAACACCGCTTTTGTTTGGATACATACCCGTCAGCAATGAACCCCGGTGAGGACTGCTCAACGGACAGTTGCTCATGGCGGATGTCAATACCAGAGATTCTCTCGCAAAGTCGTTCAGGCGGGGAGTATGCACCGGGTCATTTTTAAAGTTCACTTTCTCCCGAAAGCCTTCCTGCCCCCAAAACTCCATGGCTTGGTTGCGGTACTGGTCGGGAAAGACATAAATGACATTCGGCTGTTGGGCCTGTTCAGCCTGCGGAGCTTTACAGCCCTGCAAAGCGAACAAGCCTAAACCACCTAACAATATATTCAATTGATTTTTCATTTCTCTAAGTCTCTTTTACGCATTAATGCTTCCAAGAAATAATAATCGGCATAATTCAGGGAAACATCAATTTCCGCACCATGAGGAATGCTTCCTACGGAATGCATCAGGATGAAATTGCCATTGGTTCCTACCTCTGCACGGTAAGCCGGAGAAGCAAGGCTTTCCATAATTCTGTCCGCAACTTCCTTGTAATTCTTGTCAGAGATGTAAGTGCTCAACTCATAGAGCGCAGAAGCCGTACATGCTGCGGCAGAAGCATCACGGGGCTCGTTCGGAATATTAGGAGCGTCGAAATCCCAGTAAGGAACCAAATCTTCGGGAAGATTCTTGTTATTGAAGATGAAGTTATAAACCTTTTCGGCTTGTTCCAGATACTTAGAATCGTGAGTATAGCGGTAGCACATTGTATAGCCATACAAAGCCCATGCTTGTCCGCGGGCCCAAGAAGATTCGTCTGCATAACCCTGTGCGGTCTGTTTCTTGCGAACCTCACCGGTCACGGGATCATAATCCACCACATGATAACAGCTGTTATCTGCACGAAAATGGTTTGCCATAGTAGTATCCGCATGCTTCTTGGCTACATTATAGAAAGTAGAGTCGCCTGAAAGCTTGGTAGCTTCGAACAACAGTTCCAAATTCATCATATTATCTATGATAACCGGACATTTCCATCCACGTTCTGCCTGCCAGCCTTTATCGGCATCCCAAGACTGGATGACGCCCGCACCCGGACGAAAGCGGGTAGATAATGATTTTGCGGTCTGAATAATTACAGGCTTGTATTCTTCCTTATTGGCGAAACGGTATCCGTTCAGATAACTGGAACCAATCATAAAGCCAACATCATGGTGCCAAGTCAGGTATTGTACCGAGTCCAACGCTTCCGTATATTTCTCTGCCAGTGGCAACCATTTCTTGTCGCCGGTCAGTTCGTATGTGTACCAGATGTTACCGGGAAAAAATCCTGAACACCAGTCATCGATAGGGACATAACGAATGCTGCCATCCTTATTGATAGTGCGCGGATTAAGGATTTTACCTGATTTCTCGATAATGTCTGTTTGAAGCGTTTCCTGTGCCACTGCATTATCAATATTTTCCTGAATGAAATCGTTTGCAGTTTGCTTTTGTCCTGCACAACCTGCCAAGACAAGAAGGGAAATACCCAATGTGGTAAGAACTGTTTTCATAATAAGGGATTTATTTATTAATATTGTCGATTTTATCGAAGGCAAATGTAGTGCGGATACAGTAAAATGACCCACCTAAATCATCCAATTAAAAGCTAAAATTGTTACATTTGCATCGGAAAGCATATATTTTCCCTTATGCCGACCGCTTATCATGAATCATTAATCGCTAAACCACATGACTCCACAAGAGTTTTTCAAAAAAGACCTGTTTGCCTGCAAGGCCGGGGTAGAACTGATTGAGATAAAAGAAGGATACAGTAAAGCACGTCTCGTAATTACGGAAGAACATCTCAATGCCGGACATCGCACCCAGGGCGGAGCACTCTTCACATTGGCCGATCTGGCTTTGGCCGCAGCTGCCAATTCGCACGGCGCACTGGCTTTCTCACTGTCTTCCAATATCACATTCCTGCGCAGTAGCGGCCCGGGCGACACATTATACGCCGAAGCCCGCGAACGATACATAGGACGCACTACCGGATATTATCAGATTGACGTCACCAACCAGAAAGGAGAACTGATAGCCACATTTGAGTCCAGCGTCTTCAGAAAAGGAGATTTGCTGCCATTTACTTTGTAACGACGGAAGTCATCGGATAACGATTGCCCCTTACACTTTTAAGGAACGCTTTTGCCGAACCGAAATTCAGGTACATATCCAAACGTATGGGAAGGTGGTTCTTATCATCGGAAACAAAGAAAGTGATAACCTCTTTCTCTTTCCCTTTTTTGTATTCCACAAAAGAAAATACAAGGCAACGATAGATTGTATCGTTATTTGCCTCTATCTCTTCCTTTCCGCGGTAAATCAGGGTTTGTTCTTCTACCCTGCGCCCCGTTGCCATAGGAAAGAGTATTTTCTCTCCTATCTTATAGTCTCCGGGGTCGTAAGACCGTGCCTGTGCCAAAATGCTCAGCATATCAAAGATACAACGGCTGTCGCTGTATTCCATTTCCTGCGGTTCGCGTACCGGATTGTGCCAAGTGCGCCTCTGCTTTACGGTGGACACACCGTCATTGTACGAAAACCATGCCTCATCTACCGTATAGCGTTTTCCCTCCTCGGCCGCCTTACGGAAATAAAGCGGTTCGAGTTTATCGCTGACATAGCAAGTCAGCGTATCACGCATTTTAAAGAAAAAGTCCGTCTTCTTGCTGCCCACAGAAAGGAGATTGAAACGATAGGCTGGCTGGGAATGATAAGTAGTGGCATTTGTTGTCAAACTTGCCAACCCCACTTTCTTCCAGATAAACTTCCAGTTAAAATACAAGTCATACATAACGTGTTCACCTGATTGAAACGCTTCATTCTTAGCCGCACATTGTGCCTGCACAGGCATCATGCCGCCTAAGCACAAAAGTCCGGCCAGCAAGAAGATACCCAATATCCGCTTTCTCTTAATAACCATATCCCCTGCCGCTATTGCGGTTGCTGCTGTTGTTACGATTATTTTGGTTATTTTTCCTTTTCTTGTCTTCATCTGGTTTTTGTTTTTTTAATTCATCCGGTTTCTGCTTATCCAACGGTTTTCCTTTGACATTCCAATCCTGAATCAAATCAAAATTAGCTTTGAATTCCAATACCTGCGGATAGTAGTAGACCATTTCCGGCTGGCGTTTGGTAGTATAGTCGCCGGTATCCCATACGCCATTTCCATTTGTATCGTTAATGAGCCGGGCGCCATACTTACCCGGAGTCAAATAATAGAAATCAGCTTTTCCCTCTACGACCGGTACCGTCCGCACCACCTTATCCTGGGCATCCAGCAATTCTACAAACGCCAAAGAATCCGCTCCGGTAATATTGAAAAAGATCTGTCCGTATTCTTCCAACTTCTTTACGGTAAACTCTTTCTTCACTTTATCCGTAAACAGACCGTATAATCCATGAAAAGCGGTCGAATCCACTTCAAAAGCGTAACTTTCACCCGGTTGCCAGTCTGCATACAGATTGTAACGCTTCAAGTCCAGCGAATCCTGCATAAAATCGAACGGTACATCCTGCCACAACGTATCCACCTTCTGCCTTACGTGCAAGGCGGTATCATTAAAACCGGCTATCGGTTCTGTAAAGCTCAGTGTAATATAGTCGTACACATCCATTGATGAAGGAGCATACACATCCATTGCCAGAAAAGGGGTCGGTTCGGGTTCTTCCTCGCCCTTCTTCTTCCTTTTCTTCCTTTCCTTCTCGGCCTTTTCTTTCTCTTCCTGTTTCTTCTCCTGCAATTTCTTCCAACTTACCTTCGACACCATTCTCAAAGTATCTGTCCGGGGAACTAACTGATTCAGGGTATCTGTATATAAATAAGTCAGACTCATTCTCAACGTATCTTGCTGATAGAGCAAAGAATCCTTTATCCAATAATGAATCGTATCATTCCGTCCGGTTGTCTGTTCTATGACAAAAGCATCCCTTTCATCAAAATTCAACCCTTTCATCAGAGGCAAGCTATCTGCCGGAGCCGTAAAATAGAAGGAGAACTTCTCCGGAGTAAGGCGTTCCGTTTTCATCAAACGCTGGGAGAAGGCTTTCTGTTTAAAACTGCGCAATAAAACATCATCCGGCAAGAAATGAGTATATTGTCTCTCTATAATCGTATCTACGGTTAAAGTATCCTTCCAAAGGGTATCCTGACGCATGCGCTCTTCCATAGAAGGAATAATGACAGAGTCATTGAAAGCTATAACCTCTGTAGGTTGGGAGAACTTGAAGTTCTGGTCGGCATCCATCAGGGCATAAATACGGTACTTGCCCGGCGCAACTCCACGAATGGAGAACCTTCCCCGGCTGTCCGTACGTCCCACCCGGTCAAAAGGCAGTGTAGTAAAAGCGGAGTCAGCCAAATTGGCATGCAAACCCACCAACGCTCCTTTTACCGGTTCCAAATTTGACGCATCGAGCAGTGTGCCGGCAATAGCCATCGAATCGAGTTCCGCACCGGTAGAAAACGTATAAGTAAAACTTTGCATCGGATTTCCTTCATTATTATCCTGAATGGCGTCGGCAAAGTCAATGGTATATGTAGTATTTGCCTTTAATGTATCCTGCAAGTTAATCATCACTCTTTTACCGTTTGCTTTTATCTCCGGCTGCTGAACCTGAGGCGGTGAAATGACAACTTTCTCATTTGCCTTCTCCAGCTTGATAAATTCATCAAATTCGATTGATATTTTTTTCTTCTTATTATGGAGAGTACCCGGCAGCGGAGAACTCGTAACAAAACGAGGCGGTTCTTCGTCAATTGATCCACCCTCCAAGCGGCCTATGCTGGCACAAGAATATAAGACAGCCGCACCTGCCACTGCCCCTAACAACCGACGTATAAACGGTTTCATTTTATAATTATGATGCTTGCAATCTAACATGTTGCAAAAATAAAGGTTATCCGGCAATTAGCAGTATGCTTTACAGTATTTTAATCAAAAAACGAATATTTCGCTCAACTATATATCTGTCTCTTATACACATCTCCGAGCCCACGAGACCGTACTAGATC
>ERZ1027010.794-NODE-794-length-12179-cov-9.307324_pt1 | contig 12179 bp, 8 predicted proteins | sample MGYA00519448_ERZ1027010 | MGnify/ENA primary metagenome ERZ1027010 (study PRJEB26926, sample SAMN06164694) | human gut metagenome | biome: ENVO:00009003; feature: ENVO:2100002; material: ENVO:00002003 | host: Homo sapiens | place: USA | collected 2012 ... | reverse complement strand
TATATCCTTTATTAAACAGGTTCATTTTCAAAAAAATATTATAACCTTGTGTCTGCAAAAAATAAAGTTTTGTGTACTAAAATTTTAGAAAAACCTAAGAATCTAAAATATTGCGTATTATAGGGGGATTGATTATAATAGAAAGTACGGAATTATCTATTATGGAAGGAATCAGGACACATGGGAGCACAGGACAATACGGAAAAGGTACTGCGCAGTCTTCACGTTTTGCTGTCGAAGAGTGAGCCGTATCCGAAAGAGCCGAGTAAAGTTATCATAGATAAGCAGCAGGTGATTGATCTGCTGGCAGAATTAAATACCTGTATTTATCAGATTATGGATGAATACGAGCTGACCATTCGAAGCCGTGACAAGGCAGAGCGCGATTTCCATAAAAAGGGAGATCAGATCATCTGGGATGCAAGCCGTAAGGCAGAGGACATTTATGCGGCATCTGTCATGTATATGGATGAAACGTTAAACCGTATGCAGGATATCATGCAGGAGGCGGACAAAAAGGTCGGTGCCATCTATCAGGAAATTAAAGAACAGATGGAAAAAGAAGAACAGGAATTAAGAACCAACAAATCCGAACTCAAAGGACAGCTGCAGGATCTGGTTGATACCGAAAAGTACTTAAAGATCATCGAGGAACGGAACCGCGAGATTGAGAAGGAAAAGATGGAAGGAAGACCGGAGTACGAGCAGGAGAAGCGGGAAGAAAAAGCAATTTACGCAAACCGGCAGACCGATATTAAGATTAACCAGGAATATCTGGATAAGCTGGGACTTTCCGTACCGGAAGAACCGGTAGAAGACCTTGCGGAAGAACCAGTAGAAAAGCCAGTGGAAAAGCCGGTGGAAAAACCAAAGAAGCTGTCGCCGAAGCCGGAGATTCCGGCACCGGTTACGGTAGAAGATGACGATGAAGAGTTAAAGCAGCTGGAAGAACAACTGCGTGTGAATCTGGATGCTGATTATTTTAAGTGGAAAGATGAACAGGAAGAACAGGAAGCGGCAGAAGAAAAAGAAAAATCCGCCGGCTTTCAGAACAAGATCAAGAACCTGATAGGAGGACATCCACATGACGATTCTGGTGTGTGATGATGACAAGGAAATTGTAGACGCAATTGAGATTTACCTGATTCAGGAAGGATACCAGGTAGTAAAAGCATATGACGGGGAACAGGCTCTGGAGATGCTTCGCACAAAGAAAATTGATCTGATGGTGATCGACGTGATGATGCCGAAACTGGATGGAATCCGTGCGACATTCCAGGCACGTAAAACAAGCAGCATTCCCATTATCATCCTGTCTGCCAAGACAGAAGATGCGGATAAGATTCTGGGGCTGAACGTGGGGGCGGACGATTATGTGACCAAGCCGTTTAATCCGCTGGAACTGGTTGCCCGTGTGAAGTCACAGCTGCGGCGTTATACCACACTTTCGAGCACCCCTTCCGGTGATGCCGTTTATGAAGCCGGCGGCCTGGTTATTAACGATGAATTAAAAAAAGTTACGGTAGATGGGGAAGAGGTCAAACTGACCCCGATCGAATACAACATTCTTCTGCTTTTAATGAAAAATAAAGGAAAAGTATTTTCCATCAGTCAGATTTATGAGGAAATCTGGAATGAAGAAGCAATTGGCGCTGACAATACAGTTGCTGTCCACATCCGGCATATCCGGGAAAAAATCGAAATCAATCCGAAAGAACCGCGGTATCTGAAAGTGGTCTGGGGTGTCGGCTATAAAATCGAAGCGGGGGCGTAGCTGTCTATGAAAGAATTCTCCAGCGGAAAAAAGGGCGCAGCCATTGTCATGCATCAGATGTTCCTGATTATGATGCTTTGCGGAATCTATGGGATCGGATACAATCTGCGCAGACATATCGGAGGGCTGAGGATTCTCAGCCTGTTTATGGTGATCGGCATGGTCGGAAGCTTTGTATTTCTTGCCTATCTGACAGGTGTTGCAGGGCGCCGGTCGGAGGAGGATGCAACCATTTACCTGACCTGGATCGATAAAATTTATACGGATATCCAGATGGTGCTTTTTGTGGCATTCATTTATCTTGTGCTCTTTTTGGGGAGAAATCTCCATGACATCCAGTTTGAACTGTCCGGACTGATGGTAGCGGTCGGAACAGTCGGGTATCTGGTCGATGTTGTATTCCTGCTGTTTTATATGAGCATTGTCCGGCGGGTCAAAAACAATACCCTTCTGACATACAGTCTGATCTATCAGGCAGGAAGCTTCCTGAGACGGGTGTTTATCTCCGGACAGAATCCCAGACTGTGTACGCGTAAGGCGCGCGAAAGATATGAGATCCAGCATGCAATTGAAAAAATTGCGGCAGGGGCACTGGATACGACACTGGATGTGGAACAGTTTCACGGACAGGAAAGAGGCATTGCAGCTTCTGTGAATAATATCCGTGCAGGGCTGAGCGAAGCCATTCAGGAGCGGATCCGGAATGAACGGATGAAGGCAGACCTGATCACGAATGTTTCCCATGATATCAAAACACCGCTTACTTCCATTGTCAATTATGTGGATCTGCTCAAACGTGAAAACCTGGAAAACGAAAATGCACGTAATTATATCCGGGTTCTGGATGAAAAATCCCAGCGGCTGAAACAGCTGACAGAGGATCTGGTCGAAGCATCAAAGATCAGTTCCGGAAATATCCAGCTGGATATGCAGACCATCGATCTGGTAGAACTGCTGTACCAGACGGGTGGTGAGTTCAATGAACGTTTTGAGGCACGGGGGCTGACCATTGTGACGAAACTGCCGCACAATTCGGTGATGATCCGGGCAGACGGACGGCAGCTCTACCGTGCAATTGAAAATCTGTATACCAATGCGGCAAAATATGCACTCGAAAATACCCGGGTTTATGTAGATCTGGAAGTAGAGGAGAACAATGCGGTTTTCCGTATCAAAAATATTTCGAAAAATCCGCTGCCGGAACAGGGAGCAGCGAGGAAAGACCTGACGGAGCGTTTTGTGAGGGGAGAGGAATCCCGCACGACAGAGGGAAGCGGTCTTGGACTGTCCATTGCAAAGAATCTTACACAGCTGATGGGCGGTGAGTTTGCAATCCTGGTAGATGGCGATCTGTTTGCGGCATCCATTACGTTTGCAGTCGTTGCATAAAAATACATTTTATTATATAATTATCATTAACTATGATTTCGAAAACAAGGAGGAAACTATGAAGTTATACGAGAACGGCGCATACCTGGTCAACGGCAGGGATGTTGTCATTAATTCACCGGAAGCGGCATCTGCTGTCCAGGCAAAGACAGGAAAGACTGTTACACCGGAAGATGCAAAGAAACAAACCATTGCATACGGAATTTTAAAGAGTCACAATACATCCGGCAACATGGAAAAACTGCAGATCAAATTTGATAAGCTGACTTCCCACGATATTACATTTGTCGGCATCATCCAGACCGCCAGGGCATCAGGTCTTGAGAAGTTCCCGATTCCTTATGTACTCACTAACTGTCACAACAGTCTGTGTGCAGTCGGTGGAACCATCAACGAAGATGACCATATGTTTGGACTGACATGTGCAAAGAAATACGGTGGAATCTATGTTCCTCCTCATCAGGCAGTTATTCACCAGTTCGCAAGGGAAATGCTTGCAGGCGGCGGAAAGATGATCCTTGGATCAGACTCCCATACCCGTTACGGGGCACTGGGAACCATGGCAATTGGAGAAGGTGGTCCGGAGCTTGTAAAGCAGCTTTTGAATAAAACCTACGATATTGATATGCCGGGAGTTGTCGGCATTTACCTGACAGGTACCCCGCAGAAGGGTGTCGGACCGCAGGATATCGCGCTTGCCATTATCGGTGAAGTATTTGCCAACGGATTTGTAAAAAACAAAGTGATGGAGTTTGTCGGACCGGGCGTATCCAATCTGAGTGTTGATTACCGTATCGGTGTTGATGTTATGACAACAGAGACCACCTGTCTGTCCTCTATCTGGAGAACCGATGACCAGGTGAAGGAATTCTATGAGATTCACGGAAGAACCGGAGATTTCGAGGAACTGAATCCGGGAGAAACTGCATACTATGACAGCTTTATCGAACTTGATTTAAGCGAGATTAAGCCAATGATCGCCATGCCGTTCCATCCAAGCAATACATACACGATCGAGGAATTAAATGCAAACCTGATGGATATTCTCGATGACTGTGAGAAGCGTGCACAGGTAAGTTTTGATGGAAAAGTAGACCTTGACTTAAAGAGCAAAGTAAAGAACGGAAGACTGTATGTAGATCAGGGTATCATTGCCGGATGTGCTGGTGGTGGATTTGAAAATATCTGCGATGCAGCAGACATCTTAAAGGGCACTTCCATTGGAGCGGACGAGTTTACGCTGAGTGTTTACCCGGCTTCCACTCCGATTTATATGGAATTGGTTAAGAACGGTGCCGTTGCCAATCTGTTGGAGACAGGTGCCATTGTCAAGACTGCATTCTGCGGACCGTGCTTTGGTGCTGGAGATACACCTGCAAATAATGCATTTTCCATCCGTCATTCTACACGTAACTTCCCGAACCGTGAGGGCTCTAAGGTACAGAACGGACAGGTTGCTTCCGTAGCACTGATGGATGCGCGTTCTATCGCTGCAACCGCTGCAAATAAGGGATTCCTTACCGCAGCTACCGATATTGATGTAAACTACAGCAAGCCGAAATACTTCTTTGATAAGACCATTTATGAAAATCGTGTATTTGACAGCAAGGGTGTGGCAGATCCGGACGTAGAGATTCAGTTTGGGCCAAATATCAAGGACTGGCCGGCTATGAGCCCGCTTCCAGAGAATCTTGTGCTGAAAGTTGTTTCCGAGATTCACGATCCGGTGACCACAACGGACGAGCTGATTCCTTCCGGAGAGACATCCTCTTTCCGTTCCAACCCACTGGGACTGGCAGAGTTTGCACTTTCCAGAAAGGATCCGGAATATGTTGGACGTGCCAAGGAAGTACAGAAGGCACAGAAGGCTGTCGAGGCAGATACCTGTCCGGGAGATGCACTTCCGGAGATTCATCCGGTTATGGATACCATCCGTGCAACGTTCTCCGATGTCAACCGCTCAAACGTTGGTTTTGGAAGTACGATTTTTGCAGTAAAACCGGGAGACGGTTCTGCGCGTGAGCAGGCGGCTTCCTGCCAGAAGGTACTTGGCGGATGGGCAAACATTGCAAATGAATATGCGACCAAGAGATACCGTTCCAACCTGATTAACTGGGGTATGATCCCGTTTGTTATTGATCAGGGAGAGCTTCCGTTCCACAATCTGGATTACCTGTTTGTTCCAAAGATCCGTGAGGCGATCGCAGACGGAAAAACAGAATTTGAGGCATATGTGGTAAAGGATGGTGCTTTAAAGCCATTTACCCTGCGTATGGGAGAACTGACACCGGATGAGAAAGATATTATTCTCAAAGGCTGCCTGATCAATTATTACCGTGGATAGGAGATCTTGTATGACAGACGTGGAAAAACAAAAACAGATGGAACAGATCAAACAGAGTGAGGATGGCATGCGTCAGACGGTTCTTCTGATTAAAATCGGATTGATGGTATTTCTCACCTTTGCCTGTTGTACCGTATTTTTCTTCCTGGTGCTCCGGTACAAGGGGGTTGCAGATACCTGGCATCTGATTACAGGTGCATTGCAGCCGATTATTATCGGACTGGGACTTGCTTATCTGCTTAACCCGGTTATGAAATTTCAGGAGCGGCACTGGCTGCCGTTTCTGAAAAAGAAAATGAAATCAGAAAAATCAGCGGCTAAAGTGGCACGTGGATTGTCCATTGCCGGGGCAATCCTGTTTCTTCTGGTGATTCTGGTACTTTTGATTGCGGCAATTGTTCCTTCGGTGGTATCAAGTGTTACCGGGCTGGTGGAAGCACTGCCTGGTAATGTGGAGAGCCTGATCCATATGGTGAAAAGTGGAAAACTCGGAGCCTATGGAGTGACAGATACCATCAGTGATATGCTGACAAAACTGACGGATCAGGTGGAAAACTGGGCAACGAAGGATCTGCTGCCACAGATGCAGCAATATCTGCTGCAGATTACTTCCGGCGTAATCACGATGGTCAAATCCATATTAAACTTCATCATTGGGATCATTGTCGTTGTTTATGTCTTATCCATTAAAGAAAGCCTGGTGGGACAGAGCAAAAAGATTGTGTATGCGATCTTTAAATCGAAACATGGAAACATTATTATCGAAGTTTTCCACAAGGCAGATGAAGTATTTGGTGGTTTCATCATTGGAAAGATTATAGATTCTGCCATCATCGGTGTGATCTGTTATTTTGGATGTCTGATTCTGCATATCCCAGATACGATACTGGTTGCGGTTATCATTGGAGTAACCAATGTCATTCCGGTGTTTGGACCGTTTATCGGTGCGATTCCGTCACTTCTTCTGGTTGTGATCCAGAGTCCGCTGCATGCGTTGTATCTGCTGATATTTATTATCGTTCTGCAGCAGGTGGATGGAAATATTATCGGACCGAAGATTTTAGGTGATTCCACCGGATTATCCGCGTTCTGGGTAATGTTTTCGATTCTGATCGGAGGCGGACTGTTTGGATTTCTGGGAATGCTGCTTGGGGTTCCGGTGTTTGCGATGATTTACTATATTATCCGCAGACTGGTAAACCACAGCATACGGAAGAAAAACCTTACAACCGTAACGGAGGCATATGTGGAGGCAGCCGGTGTAGATGAGGCAACCGGTGCGATCATATATTACGGGGAAAAACAAAAGAAAAAGAGAACTTTAAAAGATTCCGGAAAGAAAGACGAAACAAAGAAAAACCAGTAATTTCAAGGGCTGTACGCGTTTGTGTGCAGCTCTTTTTTTCGGATTATTTTTTGACACTAATTGCCGCCTATGGTATACTTGAAAATAGACAGATAGACCTGTTTGGGGATATTTTAAGGAGATAACAATTGGACAAATACGAATATAATCTGAAGCTTGATCAGATGAAATCCCGCTATGCGGAAGAGAAATACGATGAGGCAGCAGATATTGCAGATACTATCAATTGGAATAAGGTTAAAAATGTAAATGGTCTGGTAAAAGCTGGGGAAGTGTACGAAAAAGTACAGCGTTATGAGGAGAGCCGGGAAGTTTTGCTGATGGCATATGACCGCTCGCCGATCGGAAGAATGATTATTTACCGTCTTGCGGAAGTGGCGGTCAAGATGAAAGATTTTCAGGCGGCACAGGATTATTATGATGAGTTTGTGGAGATTGCGCCTCATGACACCCTTAAATATGTACTTCGCTATGATATACAGAAGGCACAGGGGGCTTCTTATGAAGAACTGATACCGATTCTTGAAGAATTCAAGGAGCAGGAATATACGGAAGAGTGGGCATATGAGCTTGCTTATCTGTATCACAAAGCAGGGATGAGTGAGAAGTGTATTGATGCATGTGATGAGCTGGTTCTCTGGTTTGGAGACGGGCCATATGTAGAGCGTGCATTGGAACTGAAAATGCTGTATCAGCCATTGACGAAAACACAGGAAGAAAAGTATCGGTCGTTTTGTCAGGCAAAAGATGACAGAGCAGGTTTGACACACATTGATGTGGAGGAGATGGCGCGTGCCGGGGAGACCGTGCATGATCCGGTCGCAATTCCAAAAGTAGAAGTAAACACAGAACGGTTTAATACCGTCAATCTTCAGGCGGAAATTGCAAAGGGTATGCAGCAGATCATGGATGCAACCGAAAAAGAAACCGTCACGGATACGCTGGACAATATCAACCGTATGGTGGAAGATGTTCCTTATCTGAAAATGCAGATGGAGGAAGAAAAGCCTGAGGCACAGCCGGAACAGAATACACGGCACATTGAGACAGATGAGGAGATTGATGGTTCACTCAAGACAAATTTCAAAGAGTTGTTGGGAGAAGACTCCGATGGTCAGATGAGCATGATGACAAATGAGAAAAACATGATTGAGCATCAGATCACAGGCCAGATGACAATTGAGGAAGTGCTGAGTGAGTGGGAGAAAATGCGCAAGGCTGCGGAAGCTGCATTAGAAGATGCCAGAAAGCGGAAACTCGAATCCGCCAAAGCGCGTGCACTGCAGGAGGCAGGCGATATTATGGACCGCCTGACAGGAGTATTGCCAAAACTGGATGCGGTACTGGCAGAGAAGGCGGATATTGTGGAGGAAACGACGGAAACACCGCCACAGACGCCGGAAAGGGAAACACCGCCGGCAACGAATGGGCCGGAAGAACGAAAGGAAGAAGAGGAAGAGAACAAAAAAGAGGAACAGCCTGCCAGGGATACAGATGCCGAAGAACTTTGGCCAGAGGGAGTATCTTTAGAAGAAATGGTACGTTCCCAGCAGAAAAAGAAGACTGAAGCTGCCGCACAGAAACCGGCAGAAGAGACATCCGATGTGACAGAAGATGACAAAAACTTAAATGAGAATCGTGGTGTAGAAGAAATGGAAACAGAAACAGAAACAAAGAAAAAGGATTTTGAGGAGGTTCCGATCGCGGATCTGCCACAGAAACCAACACTTGCACAGGAGAGGGAAGAAGAGTTTGCTTTTGTAAGAAGAAAAACAGATCGCTCTTCCTGGAAAGGAAAAACAGTACATATTCCACAGGTAGACACACCGGTGGATCTGGGAAAAGAGGAAAAACAGAATATCCCGCTTGTAGAACTGACCGATGAACAGAAAGCGATTTTTTCGTATTTTATGCCGGTGAAGGGCATGGAGGATCAGCTCTGCAAAGCGTTGACAGTTGCTTCGTCCCATCTGAAAAATAAGGAAACTGCATCGAGGGGGAATCTCGTAATTAAAGGCGGACAGGGAAGTGGAAAAACAACACTTGCCACCAGCATGATCAAAGTCCTGCAGCAGGAGACCGGGGTTTTGGATGGAAAGATTGGAAAGATCCATGCGGAAGCATTGAACCAGAAAAATGTCGGCGGGCTGCTGGATAAGGTGGCAGGAGGATGCCTGATTATTGAACAGGCAGGAGATATGGAGAAAAAGACCGTGTCGGAGTTATCCGGATTGCTGGACGCAGATGAGAGTGGTCTTTTCGTTATACTCGAAGACACATCCAAGGGCATCAAGAGATTATTTGCGCAGAATGAAACATTTGCCAAAAAATTCAGTGAACAGATTTCTGTTCCGATTTTTACGAATGACGAGCTGGTTACGTTTGCACGTTCTTATTCCAGGGAACTTGGATACAAAATTGATGATATGGCGGTTCTGGCATTGTATAACCGGATCAGCAATATTCAGAGACTGGATCAGGCTACAACCCTGACAGAGGTGAAAGACATTGTGGATGAAGCAATTCATCGGGAGGCACATGGAGGGTTAAAGAAAGCTATCAGTATTCTGACCGCCAGCCGTTATACGGATGATGACAGAATTGTACTAACGGAAAAGGATTTCGAGTAAGATAGATAAGAGAAGACAGGGAGGGTATTTATGAGTAATTTTACAGAGATGGATTGTTACCTGTTTGGACAGGCAACACATTATGATATTTATCGCAAAATGGGTGCTCACAAAATGACAATTGAAGGAGAAGAGGGAGTATGCTTCGATGTCTGGGCACCGCATGCGGACCGTGTATACGTGATTGGGGAATTTAACGGCTGGAATGAAACGTCCCATGAGATGAAACGTGTGACACCGGAGACGATGGGGGTATACGAACTGTTCGTACCGGGTGTCCAGCTGGGCTGCATGTATAAGTTCCTGATTATCGCGCAGGATGGAAGAAAGCTGTACAAAGCAGATCCTTATGCAAACTATGCACAGCTGCGTCCGGAGACCGCTTCCATTGTCACAGATATTTCCAATTTTCTCTGGTCCGATAGCGAATGGATGAATGCCAGAAAAAAACTTTCCAAAGAGGAAGTATATGAGCAGCCGATGGCAATTTATGAGGTACATCCGGGTTCCTGGATGCGGCATCCGGGGCGTGAGGATGATGGATTTTATTCTTATCGGGATCTGGCAAAGACCTTGATTCCTTATGTGAAAGACATGGGATATACCCATATCGAGCTGATGGGGATTTCCGAGTATCCATACGATGGTTCCTGGGGATATCAGGTAACGGGATATTATGCACCGACTTCCCGTTATGGAACACCGGAGGATTTTGCACATCTGGTCAACGAATGCCATAAGAACAAGATTGGCGTGATCCTTGACTGGGTACCGGCGCATTTTCCAAAAGATGCGCATGGATTGGCAGAGTTCGATGGTACTGCAACTTATGAATATGCAGACCCGCGCAAAGGAGAGCATCCGGACTGGGGAACCAAAATCTTTGATTACGGAAAGAATGAGGTCAAGAACTTTCTGATCGGAAGTGCGCTGATGTGGATTGAGAATTATCACGTAGACGGACTTCGTGTGGATGCAGTTGCATCCATGCTGTATCTGGATTACGGGAAGGAAGATGGACAGTGGGTTCCGAATATTTATGGTGGAAATAAAAATCTGGAAGCCATTGAGTTTTTCAAGCATATCAATACGCTGATTCTCGGAAGAAATCCGGGGTCTGTGATGATTGCAGAGGAATCAACGGCATGGCCGAAAGTGACGGGTACGGTAGAGGATGACGGACTTAATTTCAGCTACAAGTGGAACATGGGCTGGATGCATGATTTCCTTGACTATATGAAGCTTGACCCGTATTTCCGAAAGGACAATCACAATAAGATGACCTTTGCCATGAGTTACAATGAGAGTGAGAAGTACATTCTGGTATTATCCCATGATGAGGTCGTACATCTGAAATGTTCCATGCTCAACAAGATGCCGGGACTTGAAGGGGATAAGTTTAAAAACCTTATGGCGGGTTACGCATTCATGATGGGACATTCCGGCAAGAAGCTGTTGTTTATGGGACAGGAATTCGCGCAGGAGCGTGAGTGGAGCGAGAAGCGCGAACTGGACTGGTTCCTGCTGGATGATCCGAAACACAAACATATGCAGGACTGGGTAAAGGCGCTGCTTCATCTGTATCGCAAAAATCCATGTCTGTATGAGCAGGATACGACCTGGGCAGGATTTGAGTGGATGAATGCCAACGACTACGAACGCAGTATTTTCAGCTTTGTGCGAAAGAGTAAGGATGGAAAGAATAACCTGCTTTTTGTGATCAGTTTCACACCGGTAGAGCGTGACGATTATCGGGTAGGTGTGCCGGGCAGACATACCTATAAACTGGTATTGAACAGTGCAGATCCGCAGTTTGGCGGAAGCGACACAGAAGATACGAAACGTCCGGTTTCCTACAAGGCGGAAAAGAAGCCTTGCGATGGACGGGATTATTCGATCGGATATAAGCTGCCGCCTTACGGAGTAGCAGTATTTAAATTTTAACTAAAAAAGTGGAACCGGGAGTTCATGTTTACAACGTGGATGCCCGGTTTCTTTTTTAATTATTTGATCGTAATACGGGGAATCGTGTTAAATAATGTATAATTTTAGAAATAATTCATGCAATTTAGTGTAAAAACAAATGAAAAATACGTTGATTTTTACATGAATAATTGATATGCCAAAAGTAAACATTTCATGGAGGTGCAGTGATGTATAGAAAAATAATGGATTATTTAAAGGAATGGAAGCATAGTGAACATCGCAAACCTCTTATTCCGTGGGGATATCCGGTTTGTTTTAAGAGCGTTTGTGTTTCCTCAAAGGAGAATGCGGCGCTCCAAGCATATTGAACTGGAATACGATATTAATTTCTGGCAGGACAATAAAATTGTATTTGTAGGCAAATAAAATATTTGTTTTTAAGATAGTAGAAGATATACCTGTATAAAAATTGGCATCTGGAATGTTTTTCCCGTCACTTGTATCCATATTTAATTTGTGTATAGAAAATAAAAAATTTCTTCCAAACTGTTCAAATTCAATTTGATTTTCTGTGATTTTAAAATCTCACTGAAATACTTTCCAAGTTATTTCCTGAAAATGAATTTAACACATATGCTTGGTCGTTATGTTGCATATTATCTAATTCTGCAGCATATACGTTGTTATTGAAAGTAATCATGAATACCATAACTAAAACTGTCTCTTATACACATCTGACGCTGCCGACGA
>ERZ1027010.793-NODE-793-length-12184-cov-8.271003_pt1 | contig 12184 bp, 10 predicted proteins | sample MGYA00519448_ERZ1027010 | MGnify/ENA primary metagenome ERZ1027010 (study PRJEB26926, sample SAMN06164694) | human gut metagenome | biome: ENVO:00009003; feature: ENVO:2100002; material: ENVO:00002003 | host: Homo sapiens | place: USA | collected 2012 ... | reverse complement strand
TGCCGATGCCGCCGGTGGAGGGCAGGGTAATGCCGCCGGCTTTTTTGTTGATGATGGTGGTGGACAGGTTACCGGACAGATCAACATGGTTTACGTCGTGCGTTGCAGAAATGACGATTTCTTTATTGGCACAGGCACCGTAACCGTCAGGAGTTTTGGTCTCCTTCAGGTAGTAGGTGCCAGCGTCCAGACCCTTAACATTGAACTGACCATCTTGGCCAGAGATCATCTCAACGCCTTTACCCTCAGTGCTAAAGTCGCGAGAGTAAGTGCCGTCATCATTCATTTTGAGCTTGATCTCATCTTCATCATGGCAAGCTTCATCGCTGTACAGACGGAAGCCGGCGCCCGCCAACACATTATTCGGGTTATCATCATCGTGATACTTGGTGTTGTTCAGCTGGTAGGTGTACACACAGACTTCGCTTGTGGTAGTATGATCAAGGGATGTGTCGATTCTGGGATTGTTGGAATACTGGAGAAAAACACTATTCTTGTTATCAGTAGTTTTAGAACCGTTTGCAGTATTGACAGTGGCTTTGTCGTTCAGGTGTGCAGTATAGGTGACCGTAATCGTAGCGCCGTCATTCAAATTGAGCCCTGCTGCAGCTGCACAGGTCTTGACATTATCAATGCTCAGTTTGAAGGACTGAGAACCGTTCGGTGTACGTGTATAGTTAGCAGCATCGATCACTTGTGGATTACCGCCATCGACATTTGCGATTTCCACCTTATCCAATTTGTCAAAGGTAATGCCGTCAGACAGAGTATCATTGAAGCAAACAGTGTACTTCTTATAGTAATCGTAAGCACGGCCATTGTCTTTGCTTGCGGGCAACTTAGCGATCAGCCTGAACTGGAACTTTTCGTTGATTGCATGGTCAGCGGAACTGCCCCAACCGTCATTGTTACCAGCAGAGCTAATGTCGTTGTTGTCGTTGTCGTAGACTTTCTTCTCAACAGTGGGCTTTACAACCTTATAATTAATGTTAAAGACATATTCTGCTTTGGTAACTTTCAGCAGGAAGGAATTGTAGGCATGATAGAAATCGTCTTCGTCAAAGGGGGAAGTATCAACGATCAGATAATAACCTGGCTCTGGAACTTTGATGCCACCGGTGTGAAGACCTTGAATGACGGGTTTCGGGTCTCCATTCGAGTAGAGATAGTTGCATACACAACGCGCAAAAGCGATGCTGTTATCACGGAATCACCCCATTTGCTGATAACCGCAACAGCTTCCTGAGGAGTGAAATTAGTTTTAAACTCACCGCCGATGGTAGAATCTGCCGTCAACTGCGCCAGAAACTCGGTAGGATTAGTGATGCTTTCGCCCCACTTTGCGTTGGAAATCTTAAAGTCATCAATATTATTACCCTTAACATCACCCGTGAAGATCTGGAAAGCGGCGTACTCGTGTTTTGTGTTGAGGTCCTCCTCAGTCTCCCCAGGGTTGTATGCAAACGCCGGGATCGCCATGGCGCACACCATGGCAACTGCCAGCAGTGCGGCCAGCAGCTTTTTGATTGCTTTCTTCATCATGATTTGCGAAAGTCTCCTTTCAAGTTTTTCTGATTCCTATTTTCAGGGTCTGCTTCCGGCGCAGAATCAATTTTGCCGCCGTGTCAGGAAGGATGCAGGCTTTTTAACGTGCCCTCCTTTCGCGTCTGCGCTTTCTGCAAACCCCGCACACCAGAGCGGCAAGCATCAGCGCGCCGCCGCCTGCTGTATACAGTTTGGTACCGGCCCCGCCGGTAGAGGGAAGTTCGTAGTCGGACGGATCGGCCTGACTGGTGATCACAAGGCTGTCGGTTTTTACCGACTCTTCGGCATCATCGCTGATGGTCGTGTCCAGAATCTTGATGTTATTGATTACTTCACCGTCAACAGCCGTTTCGCCAACGTCCTTCAGCTTGACGGTGTAGCAGATAGAATAGGTGCCTGCGGCAATGGGGGAACCGGCAGAACCCAAGGTGATCTTGCGCTCACCATTATCATCTTCCCAAGTGATGCGGAGCGTTGTATCGTCTTCTTTCATGCTGAGCTGGAGCGAGTCTTCGACATATTCGGCGGTTACGCCGGTGGGCAGGGTCATGCTGTCCGCAAGCGTCAGCGGGCCGGCCTGTTCGTTCCTGACCACAAGCGTAACAGTGTAATCCAGGTAGGCATCGCTGCCATCGTGGCGCGGGCCCTTCACGCTCTGGTTAAGGTCATAGTTCTTATCGTCTTTTTGATCCTCATCGGGGGTTTCATCCGGGTTGATGGTGATATCAAGGGCGTAATCTTTGTTGACCTCGATCTGATTAAAGCCGCTGCTGGTGACCTCGCTCTGGTTCCACTGGAAATTGAAGGCAACGTTGCTGGTGACCTTGGCATCGGAAGGATCGGCGCCTTCCTCCTCTTTCTGCTGGATATAGTTTTGGTCGTACCGCAGCACGGCGTACCAGCAGCCGTCATTCCCCTTGAGCAGCTGGTAGCTGCCGCAGGTGCCATAATTGCCGGTATCTTCCAGATTGCCGGAGATAAGCTCGTCGTTCAGCACATCAAAGCTCTTGGGCAGCTTAACATGGACACAGTAGTCGTTTTCCTGGATCGCTTGGGCCGGGATATCTGTGACGGTCAGGCTGCTGTGCAGAAGCTCCGAAATGGTGGTGACGTTGGTATCCTCGTATTCAGTGCCATTCTTGCGCTGCACCGTCAGAGCAGTGAGGTAATCCAGTGCATCCAGACCTTTGATGGTGGTAATGGCACCTGCGTCATCTTCAACTTTGTAATCCGGCGTAGCAACGCCGTAATCGGCCTGCTGCGCATTTGCCACAGACACCAGCGTTGTCACCTGCGAAGCATTCAGCGTGACTTTAGCCACCTTGCCATCCACATCGCCGGAGATCACGGTCAGGGTGCCGAAATCTTCGTCCACATCGCTCACGATGCCAACGGTGCTGGTATCCACGGTGTATTCCTCAATGTGGGGCGCGGTGTCGGTGGTGGCCGCAGCATCCATGGAGAGCAGGGCAATGTCGGCATCGGCGGAATCATCCTGCACCTGCAACGGCTGGCTTTCCGCGGCCACAGCCTTGGTCACGGTGCCATTGTAAATGACGATATCACCGGGCATTGCGGCATCAGACGGCAGATCACCGTCAAAATCCATGGCATAGCCGCTGCCGGTCTCTTCGTTGTACAGCGCGCTGCGCAGCTGGCTGTGCAAAGACAGCACGCTGGAAACCTGCGGGATAGCGCTCTGGGGGATATCGGCATATTTCAGGCAGTAGGAAAGGAACATCACGTCCCATGGGCCGTAGTCGTTGCCGTAGTCGTTGCCGTAGCGGGTGTAGTGGCGCACGGTCTCGCCGTCGGCATCGTCCAGCTGGAAGTTGCGCTCGCTCTGCTCATAGCCCAGCTGGCTCTCGGCTACGGCCAGCAGGTCGTCGGCCCAGTTGCCGCTCAGCGTGGTGCCGGTCTGTGCCAGCCATTCGTCCTCGTCCTGCGTGCCGTCCAGCGGGTCGGACAGGCAGTTCACCGTGTGGTGATGCTCCGGCAGGCCGCAGACCAGCACTTCCTCGTAGCAGGCATCGGTGTGGTGGTGCACCGGGGTCTCGATCACAGGATCGACCACCACGGGCTTTGCGGCCACCGGCTCCTCAAACAGGGCCACTGGGTCATAATCGGGGTTCACTTCTTCTACAAGCTCGCCCTCTTCCAGACCGCACACCAGCTCATAGGTGGTGGTGTAGCAGCTGTCGTCGTGGGTGTGCTCGAATTTATCGCAGATGAAGGTGACACCATCCTCATCAAAACAGCTGTCGTCGTGGGTGTGCTCTTCTTCCAGGCAGGTCAGCTCCCGCACTTCCTGGTAGCAGTCGTCGGTGTGCTCATGGGGCACAAAGATGTACTCCGGCTCTGCGGAATGGGCTGCAATGCCGGGATCATCCGCATCCACGCCCAACGCATCATCATCCATGTCGAATGTATCATCAAAAGACATGCCGTCGTCCGTCATGGTGGCGTTCCAGTCCTCCGGTTCGCCTTCCTCATAGCCGCACACCAGCTGCTTTTCATAGCAGGCAGCAGTGTGCTCGTGCTCCAACTCGCCGCACAGATATTCGGCCGTTTTGGCAATGCCCACGCCGTGCAGCTGCCAGTTCACGAACAGGCTGGTGGTAAGCGCCAGTGCCAGCAGCAGCGCAGTATAGCGTCTGGCGCGCTGGTGGTTCCGACGGAACTTTTTCTGATATTCTTTCACGATATCCCGCATGATTCCTAAACCTCCTTAGTGGATCAACGAGAAGTTGGACAAGGGCCATACCCGCAAAAAAACCTTGCCTACGATCTGACTTTTTTCCACACAGCCGATCACACTGCTGCGGCTGTCAATGGAGGTGGCCCGATGGTCACCCAGTACGAAATACCGGTTTTCCGGCACCTGATAGGGAAATTTGATGTCGCATTCGCCCAGAGCCAGTTCATCTACATAGGGCTCATCCAGCGTCTGGCCGTTCACAGTGACCACACCGTCCTCGTCCAGTTCGATCACATCACCGGGCAGGCCGATGATGCGCTTGAGCAGAAGCTTGTTCTGCCAGTAAAATCCGCAAAGGTCGCCGGTCTTCATGTCACTGCCCTTGACCAGCAGAATGATGTCCCGGTCCTGCAGAGTGGGGTTCATGCTGTCGCCGGAGACCTGCAGCACCGGCAGAAACAGAGTGGCCAGCAGCACGGCAATGGCCGCGACTACCAGCAGCGTGTAGACCGTGCTGCGCAGCACCCGCATATAACGGCTGCGGTAGGCCAGACGTTCGCGCTCTGCTTCCACCTCTGCTGTGGATGGAATGGGCGTGAACCTGATCTTTTGCTCTTTCATTTGGCACGCTCCTCCGGCAGGAATTCCGTGCTGTGATAGCCGTCCAGCAGTTCGCTGGCCCGGCGGTCAAAAGCGGCCCGGCGCTGCTGGATCTCCTGCTGCGTCCGGGCAAGCATTGCCTTGCAGTCCGCTTCGGTCTGGGCGCGCTTGCGTGCGGCGGCTTCCGTTTCCGCGTCGCACTGCTGCTGGGTACGGGCCTTCAGGTTCGCAGCCTCGGTCTGTGCCTGTGCAAGGATCTGCTGGGCTTCGGCTTCCGCCTGAGCGCGCAGAGCGCTGGCAGCGGCATCGGTGTTTTTGTTTGCTGCGAGCACCGATGCAACGTATTCATCAGCCGCAGCCTGCGCCGCTTCAAACACCTTGTTCAGCTCCAGTGCAGCCTGCGCAATGGAACCTGCGTTTTCAATATGGATCTGCCGTTCCTGCAGCTGGGCAGACAGGGCAGCGTTTTCTGCCCGGAGCCGGTCCTCGCTCTGCTTGAGCGCCAGAATGATCTCGACTAATTCGGTGCGGCGCATGTGCCGCAGTTCACGGTCTGGCATAATGATCGATTTCTCCCGCAAAAAGTGGTCGGATTGGGCGAACGAAAACTTTCGACAAATACGAAAATTTTCGCACCACAAAACCACATTTGATATATCAGTTTTCGGCGTGAAAGCGCCAGTTTGATGAATGACCTTCCACCTTATATGTTAGCACAGTATGCGTAATAAAAGCGTAACAAAAATGCCTTTTCCGTGCATTTTTTTGCCAAAGCCAAAGAAAAATTGTTTCTTTTGATGTAAACGATTAAAATGCGTTAAAAACAAAAAGAACTGTCCCCACAACGGAGACAGTTCTTGAAAAACAGATGAAAACAGAAGCCGGATCAGAAGCTCTTCAGCAGATCGCCCAGAGTCAGGAAGGACTGGTAGATCACGTTGACATTGTTGATGATGGAGCTTGCACCGGAGAAGATGCGGGCAATGGCGTTGAACACCTTACCGACATTCAGGAAGCTGTTGTAAGCGTCGCGGGCACCACCGTCCAGATAGACCATTTCCTCTTCGCTGATGGAGGCATAGTTTGCGGGCAGTTTCATAGTAGACATGGAGATTTTCCTTTCTATTGATAAAATTGATACAGTGTGTGGAAAGACTTAAATAAAGGCAGCCACGGCCAGCGTGGTGATCAGAGCACCGGCTACCGTCAGAACGCTCAAAATAGGGCCGTCATCGTATTCCTGCGCGGTCTGTTCCGGCTGAGCGGGCGTGGATGTGCTGGTGGAAGTGGTGGCATTTTTCACGGTCCAGTGTGCGTACACAGTGGTATCACCGGTAAACACCGTAGAGGTGCTGATTTTTGTGCCGCCCACCGGCTCGGTATACCAGCCGTCAAAGGTGTAGCCTTCCAGCGCAGGCTGCGCGGGCAGGGCACTGAGTTTGCCGCTCAGATTGGTGGTGACTGCCACAGCGGAGCTGCTGCCGCCCATGGCATCCAAACCAATGGTGTAGACCTGCGAATCCTTGTCTTCTGCGGCAAAGGCAGAGGGCAGTGCACAGCAGAGCAGTGCAGCGCTGAGCAGACCGAGGACCAGTATTTTCAAGATCTTTTTCATATGACTCCTCGCTTTCCTGACGAATTGGGATGTGGTGCCTGCCGGGAACGGAAACACCAGAACAGACCTCGATGTCCCCGCCATGAGGCAGTAGACGAAAAAGCCGGGAAGAGGAGGTTTATTCAATCCTATATTTACCACATATAGTGTAACAAAAGCGCAACAAAATGGGCGTATTCTGTTGTTATGATGAAAAAATTGGTTTTTCACAAATTGCAGGCTGCAAAAGGCGGCACAGAGCCGCCGCAAAAGCGGAAAAGTGGAACCTTCCCCTTGTGGAAAAACAAAGAATATGGTATAATATCTTGCACGATGCGCCATCGCCAAGCGGTAAGGCAGGGGACTTTGACTCCCCCATCGTAGGTTCGACTCCTGCTGGCGCAACCAAAAGCCCCGTCATCCTGAAAAGGCTGACGGGGCTTTTTGCATCACTTTTCCACAAAATGCGGCTGAACGGTGCAAAGCTCAGCGGCGGCGGATCTTTCTGGTGGGCTTGCGACGGTTCCAGTTGTTCAAAAGGACCCACGCAAAGTAGATGATGATGGAAATAATACTCAATGTTATTACAACTTTGAGGTACAGACTGCCTAAGAACTCCTGAAAACGCGCCACAGTGAACAGCAGCGGGTTGCGGCTGACATCCTGCCCGGCGATCAGGTCCACCACGCCAATGGTCTCACCGGCAAGCTTCAGCTCCACGGTACCCACCACATCGCCCTGCTGGACAGGGGCACACACGGAATCCGGCAGGTGGAAATATTTCTGGGTCACGCTGCCGTCGCCGGTGGAAGGCAGCAGGGTCATCATGCTGTCGGCGGGATACAGCTGCAGGGAGCTGGTATCGGAGGAATACTTCACCGGGATCTCGGCCAGCGTAAGGTCGGTGTCCAGCGCGGCCTGAATGGAAAAGCTGTCGAACACCCAGTCCATCAGCTTCACGGTCTCGCACAGGGCCGGGCGACGGTTGGCGTAGCCGAAATCGTCGCAGGTGTCCGGGCTTTGCATCACGCAGAAAATATAGGTGGCACCATCCTTATTGGCCCATGAAACATAGCTCTGATTGCCACTGTCGCTTTTGAATGCGGTCACATCGCACATGCCGCCCTGCATGGCGCTGCGGTAGTATTTGCCGCCGCTGGATTTGCTCAGCGCGGCATTCTGGCTGACCAGAACAGACGAAGAACGGTGCTTTTCTTTGGCGGGCATGGTAAAGCTGGGCGCACCGGAAACCTCCACAAAGGCATCAAAGCTCATCAGATAGCGCAGGATCAGGTACATATCCACGGCACAGGTCACGTTGCCGCTGTCAATGCCGCAGGCATCCGTCCAGGTGCTGCCGGTGGTGCCGATGCGCTGGGACAGGGTGTTCATCTGGCTCACCCAGCCCGCGAGGTCGCCGCCGGAAAGGGCATAGGCAAGGCCCATGGCGGCTTCGTTGGCGTTGCGGGTCAGCATGGCGTACATGGCTTCGCGGTAGGTAAAGGTCTCGTTGGAGCGCATATCGGCGTTGTTGGTGTTATAAACGTAATCCGAGATGGCAAAGGGCATCTGGAAGGTGTCGTCCAGATGGTCGGCATAGTTGGTCAGCAGCAGGGCAATGGTCATGTACTTTGTCAGACCACCGGCGGATACCTGCTTTGTGCTGTCCTTATCATAGACGATGATATTGGTATCGGTGTTGACGATATAGGCACTCTGTGCCTGCACCTGATAGACCGGGGTGGGGTCGAACATAGCCCCGGTGGGCAGCACAAGGCAGCTGAACAGGACAGCGAACGACAAAACCAGCGCAAAAATACGTTTCATGTGGACAATTCCTTTAAAAAGCGATAATATAAAACAACAGGCAGCACGGCACAAGCGCCGTGCGCCGGGTAAGAACGAGATCACAGCGGAAGGCTGTATTCTTTATAATAACAGGTTTGGCGGGGTGTGACAAGGCTTATTGTGCCGATTTCACATCCGGTTAGGGAGGACAGAAATGGTATATCTGACAGGGGACACCCACGGCGACATCGACCGCTTCAAGCACGGCAAGCTGCGCTGGCTGGGCAAACGGGATACCGTGGTGGTACTGGGCGACTTTGGCTTTGTGTGGGACGACAGGAAGGAGGAACAGAAAAAGCTGGATTGGCTGCGCAAGCGCCCGTATACCCTGCTGTTTCTGGACGGCAGCCACGAAAACTACGACCTTTTAAAGCAGTATCCCACCGAGGAACGCTTTGGCGGGAAGGTGCAGGCACTGGGTGGCAATGTGTACCATGTGTGCCGCGGCAGTGTGCTGGAATTGGAGAATAAAAAATACCTGTGCTTTGGCGGTGCGGAAAGCCAGGATGTGGAGGATCGGGAACCCGGTGTGAACTGGTGGAGGGAAGAAATGCCTTCGGAGGAGGAATACGCCTTTTGTGAGGAGAACCTTGCAGCGTGCGATTACAAAGTGGATTATGTGCTGACCCACGATGCGCCAAGCAGATTTTTGGATTTTACCGCCCTTGCCAGCGGCGAGACCAACCAGCTGCACAGCTTTCTGGATAAAATTTTGTTGAAGCTGACCTACGACAAGTGGTTTTTTGGCTGCTACCATAAGGATACCCAGCTTTCCACCAAAAGCCGCTGCGTGTTCTGCGATGTGATAAGCATGGGCGAACGGCACGCAAAGCGTTCCGTTCGATAACAGGGGCCGCTGCACCAGCCGTGCAGCGGCTTTTGCATTTGCTGTTGCTTGTGCGCAAAAAATCTCCGGCTCAGTTCATGGCTCCGGCTTTCTCGAACATCTGCTGCACCTGCTGTTCCAGCAGTGCGTGCTCCGGCGCTTCCAGCAGCGGGTCGTCGGCCAGCATGGCAACGGCTTCCGCCTGCGCAGCGTGCAGGGTGCGGGTGTCGTTCATCAGGTCGGCGATCTGCAGGGTGGGCAGGCCGTGCTGGCGGCTGCCGAAAAAGTCGCCGGGGCCGCGGGTCTCCAGATCGTACTGCGCCACCGCAAAGCCGTCCGTGGTGCTGCACAAAAATTTCAGCCGCTTTTGTACGTTTTCGCTTTGGTTGTCGCTGACAAGGAAGCACCAGCTCTCCGCTGCACCGCGTCCCACGCGGCCGCGCAGCTGATGCAGGGCGCTCAGACCGTAGCGCTCTGCGTTTTCGATCACCATTACGCTGGCATTGGGCACATCCACACCCACCTCAATGACGGTGGTGGACACCAGTGCGTCCAGCCGTCCGGCTTTGAAGTCCTCCATCACGGCAGCTTTCTCCTTGGGTTTGAGCTTGCCGTGCATCAGGCCTACCCGGCGCTCCGGCAGCAGGGCTTTGGCAATGTCCTCGTAGTAGCTCTTAACGGCGTTCAGCCCGCCATCCGGTGTGTCCTCGATGGCGGGGCAGACCAGATACACCTGCCGCCCGCACCCGATCTCCTGATCGAGAAAATGGTAGAGGTCGCGCCGCTTTTTGCCGGTGATGCAGCGGGTTTTGACCGGGGTGCGGCCCGGCGGCAGCTCGTCCAGAATGGAGATGTCCAAATCGCCGTAGATGAGCAGGCCCAGCGTGCGGGGAATGGGCGTTGCGCTCATCACCAGCAGGTGCGGATTCGCGGCCTTTTCGGCCAGCATTCCGCGCTGCCGTACCCCAAAGCGGTGCTGCTCGTCGATCACGGCAAGACCAAGCCGGGCAAATTCTACGCCTTCGCTGAGGATGGCGTGGGTGCCCACCACAAGGTCGGCTTCGTCGTTCCGGATGGCGGCAAGGGTGGTGCGGCGTGCAGCGGCCTTCATGCCGCCGGTCAGCAGGGCCACCCGCATCCCGAAGGGGGCAAGCATCCGGTTCAGGCCTTCGGCGTGCTGGGTGGCCAGAATTTCTGTCGGGGCCAGCAGCGCGGCCTGATACCCCGCCCGGATGCAGGCCCAGATGGCGGCAGCCGCCACCAGCGTTTTGCCGCTGCCCACATCGCCCTGCAAAAGGCGGTTCATGGAAGTCTCGCCCGCCATGTCGGCCAGAATCTCGCTCACGGCCCGGCGCTGGGCTCCGGTGGGGGAAAAGGGCAGGCTGGCCCAGAACAGGGACGGGTCGGCAAGCTGCATGGGCGCACCGGTGGCAGCGGCACCCCGGTTTTTCATCCGGCCAATGCCCAGCTGCAAAACCAGAAGTTCTTCATAGATCAGCCGCCGCCGGGCTGCATAGGCCTGCTCTTCGGTGGCAGGGCAGTGGATGGCCCGCACGGCATCTGCCTTGGAGAGCAGACGGTATTTTGCCAGCATTTCCGGCGGAAGAGGGTCGGGCAGAAGCTCTGCATGGGGCAGCAGCTGCCGCACGCACTTGGCGATGGCATTGCTGGTCAGGCCCTCGGTCTGAGGGTAGACCGCTTCAAAGGGAGAAGCCTTGATCTGCTCGGCGGTGCGCACCTGCGGGTTGACCATCTGGCGGCGCAGCATCCCGCCGGTAACGATGCCCTGAAAATAATATTCCTGCCCAAGCTGCAGCTTCTGGGCGGCATACGGATTATTGAACCATGTGATCTCCAGACTGGACACATCGTCCCCGGCAGTGATGCGCTCCATCCGCCGCCCGCCCGGCAGGATACGCCCGCCGGGTTTGGCGAACACCTCGGCCCTGACGACGCACTCCACATCGGTGGGCGCTTCGGCGATGGAATAGGGTTTGGTAAAGTCGATATATCTGCGCGGGTAGTGGCACAGCAGGTCGGCCAGCGTCACGATGCCCAGCTTCTCGAACCGCTCAGCGGTCTTGGGGCCAACGCCCTTCAGGTAGCGCACCGGCGTATCCGGGGTGAGGGTGGTATGGTTTTCGGCGGGCATGGCGTGTCAGCTCCTTTCCTGGATGCAATATAGCCATTGTAACACGGAGCGGCAGCGGATGCAAATGGCCCAAAAAGGAAAAACCGGCAGGACCTTTGCCTTTGGGCAGGAACTGTGGTACACTCGGAAGAAAAAGAGGAGAGAATATTTATGGAGATCCGTAAGGGGACCTTAAAGGACTTGGAGGCCATTGCAGCGGTGGAGGCGGCCTGCTTCCCGGCGGCAGAGGCGGCTACGGCAGAGGAGTTTGCCGGGCGGCTGCAGCAGTACGGCGATCATTTTTGGCTGCTGTGGGAGGGGGAAAGGCTGCTGGCCTTTGTGGACGGATTTTGCACCGACTGGCCGGACCTGACCGATGAGATGTACGCCGACGCCTCCCTCCACCGGGAGAATGGTGCCTGGCAGATGATCTTTGGGGTAAACACCATCCCGGCCTGCCGCAGACAGGGGTACGCCGGGCAGCTGCTGCAGCAGGCCATTGCCGACGCCCGGGCCCAAGGCCGGAAGGGGCTGGTACTGACCTGCAAGGAGGCCCTGGTGCACTACTATGCAAAGTTCGGCTTTGTGAACGAGGGCGTTTCCGGCTCCACCCACGGGGGCGTGGTGTGGTACCAGATGCGGCTGAAGTTCTGAGGGGGGACGATCTGGAATGGCCTACGCCTTGCTCCGGCCGTATTCAGCGGAAGAATAATTTTTAAGAGAGCAATGCCGGAGCTTCCGCGGACGCTCCGGCATTGCATTTTCACTGGAGGGGGCGTAAAGGTAGACGGCATTTGCAGTGCCGCTTTCTGCGAAAGTGCGGCACTGCGGCAGACTTTTCGGCTTAACTGCAAAGTGACCGGTTTCGCCAGAGGCTCTCCCTTTGAGGAAAGACTTCCCCCGCTCCGGGGGAAGATGTCACCGCAGGTGACAAAAGGGGGA